>ERZ779885.472-NODE-472-length-46173-cov-5.347435_pt1 | contig 46173 bp, 45 predicted proteins | sample MGYA00511554_ERZ779885 | MGnify/ENA primary metagenome ERZ779885 (study PRJEB29588, sample SAMEA2160998) | human gut metagenome | biome: human gut; feature: human-associated habitat; material: faeces | place: Denmark | collected 2008/2010 ... | reverse complement strand
TCTTTTCCCTCAAGCCGGGAACTTTTTTTCTGGGAACTCATACCAGTATCCTCCTATCTAAAAAATGGTGTAGTTAGCATTTTCTAACTACACCACATATAATAACAATTTACGCCTACATTTCCAACCCAAAAACGGTTTTATTCTACCCAAAATCGGTATTTTTTAATTTTAACCAATCGTATTTTCCGTTTTATAGTTTTTAGGAATTACCCCATATTTCTTTTTGAATGCCGAAGCAAAGTTACTCGGTTTTGAATAGCCTACAAATGCTGCCACCTGACTTACGTTCAAATTACTTTCTAATAGTAGACTTGCCGCCTTTTCCAATCGCTGATCTATAATATACGCATGAACCGATGTTCCAAACAGCGAGGAAAAACCCTTTGACAATTTTGAAGTACTAATATTGACTTTTCGAGCCAATTCCTCACAACTTGGTGCCAAAGCAAGCTGACTGTCAATGATTCTCTTCGCTTCTATGATGGATTCTCGGTCACTTCTGGAAATTGCTATATAAGTTGACGCAAGAATACTCAGTTCCAAAATCTCACTCAAATATACAGATAACAACTCAAAAACTTTGCTTTCCAAAAACAGGTATCCCAATCCGCCGCGATATTGCGTGAAGTCTTTCAGTTCCGCAAAAATGTGCTCCATATAGGGAGTAATACCTACTTTTGATATACCTTCCAATAGTTTTTTCTGATAAACCTCAATCTCACCAACATCAAAATAGTCATTCATAATTTTACGGAAATACGACAGTGGTACTTTTACATTTTTGAAAAGGAAATCGTTTTGTTTGGAATAGCACAGATATTCCATTTTCCCGTGTCCACGATAAATACAGGACTCACCTTTTTGTATGCTGATACTTTGTCGGCTATCTGCAATATTCCAGGAAACACCATCATTGAAGCAGAACAACATTTGAATGTATTCTTCGCTACTCACTCCCTGCACGTTCATATCTGAAAAATAATTCATTTTCCAGTCCGAAACAACTGCTCCTTGCTTTGTAACAACTTGCGAAATCTGACCTGTTCCCATATCAGCCGGAATATCTATTGTCACTGTCTGCGGAGAGTTGGAGAGCAGATCATGGTACAGCTTCGTCATGTATTGGTTTGTCATCGTGCGCCCTCCTTTTTCTAGTTAGTCGAAGCTAATCACATAATACTTTATATTTGTTTTTTAGTCAAGGTAATCTAAACTATTGACTACTCTCTAAGAGTCAACATATTAATTTTCAAAGTATGCCGTATCCCATGATCGTTCCGTTATTGATATCATAGCTTCTCTTGTTCACGGCATCACTGGAGTTTCCCTCTACCGTATATACGGTACTTCCCTCAATTTTCTCCACGATTCCCACATGGTCTGAGGTTCCGTCCCCGTTCCAGTCAAAAAAGATCAGGGTTCCGGGTGCTGGCGAATATCCTCTGCTCTTCCATTTTCCCTTGCCCTGAAACCACGCGATCCCATCATCGCATAGGGAGAACTTCGGCATCTTGCCGCTCTCGATCAGTCCTGCCTGATCCCCACACCAGCTGGCAAAGCAGGCACACCACGCCACATGGCTGTCAAATCCATACCATGACCAGAACTTCTGGCCTCCTTCATTTCCAAGCTGGGTAAGTGCCACGGATACGATCTGGCCGTTGCCTCCAAACAGGCCGGCAAACAATCCGCCGCTGGAATAATACCTCAGGACGTGAGGGACGTATTCTGGATCGCCATAGGCACTCCAGCCATGCGAAGCAGCCTGATCATTGGAAAACTGCAGAGCATTTTCTGCACTGTAGCCCCCGTAGTTTCGGAGCGCCCACGTTATGTATCCGTTGCCGTAGTTATATCCTTGCAGGGACAGTTTCAGCTTATCCATATCCTGTGGACTGGTGCATCCGGCTTCCTTCAGGCAGTCCGCATAATACTGGATTCCTACCTGTATGGAGTAGTCTGCATCCTGGATGGCATTGGGGCTGTTGGAGTACCGGGTGTTGTATGGGCACTCACTGCTCTGCATGGGATCGGTTCCCCGGCCGCCGGATTCCTGCATCATGATCGCCTGTATCACGGAAACGTATTCGGGGATTCCGTACTGGTTGGCATATTTCTGGATAGCTGTTGTATAGGAAAGGACTTCCTGACTCAATGCTTCGTTGCTCTCTGAGCTTCCTGAAAATGCCGCACCGCCAATGATTCCAACCATGATAACCAATAAAAGAACGATAACTGCTCCGGCGGCTCCCAGTGCAGCCATCATGGACTGCACCGTTTTCGCTGCCGCTTCTACAGCGGCCTTAGCTGCCTTGAAGGTATTCTCTCCTGCCCTTGCCGTTTTCTGTATCCGGCGGACTCCATCGGAAGTCTGCAAGGCGGCTTTCTTCGCCGCCTGCTTCGCTGCCCTTCGTTCCATCTGCTTCTGCATCCGGGCTGTCAGGGCGTTGGAACTGGCCACCCGGAGCTTCTGCTCTGGCTGGATGCTGATCTTCACAGATGGAGGGGCGGTCTTAATAGTACGCCGCTGTATGGTCTTCGGCTCCAACTGTTTCCGTGGCTTTTCCTTGATCCGTATGGTTTCCGGCTGTTTCTGGCGGATGGCATTCTGCCTTGCGGTATCTCCGGCCTTGCTTTTCTGGTTTTGTCTTTTGATGGAAAGCGATCCACCTTCCGACATTTCCTGTCCATTCTGGATTCTTGGTGTCTCCCTGGCAGCCCGGATCTTCTGCTCTTTCGTTTTGACGGCATCTGAAACCGCCTTTTGCCGCTGGGCATTCTGAATCTGTACTTCCCGGCTCTTCTGCTCGGGTGCTTCCCGGCTGGCAGGATCGGCGGTCTGTGTGTCCCCTGTTCCTCTGGCGGTTTCTTTCTCCGCTTCTTTTTCTGCTTCTTTTTTGCCAGCGGCTCTCTGTTTGATCTTCTCGTAGGAAGTCTGTGCGGCTGTCTTTCCGGCTCTGGTTACAGTTCTGCCTGTCTTTCTTGCAGCCCATTCCTCTGCGGATGTGACTTTCCCACTGGCATATTCGGATGGGGACTGTTCTCCCATGTCATTGTCCCTGGCATTTGCGATGGCCTGGGATTTTTCCTTGCTCTCCAGTATGGCCGTCCGCATCAGCTCCTTGGGGATTCTGGAGGCAGGATTTTTGGTCTTTGGTTTTGTTGTAACTTCTTTGGTTTTGATATCCTTCATCTCTCACCTCCAGTCCCGGCTTGTCCCGCTCTTACCCTTCGCCCGGCTTGGTCGTCATCAGGCGGTACAGCTTTGTATTTCTTGGAAACGAATTTTCAAACGGCACCAGATTTCCGGAACAGCGGATCAGACCATGGCCGGCACCCACATTGGTGATGTAGGATAACTGGTTGTCTGAAATATTCAGAAGTGCCGCCAGCTCATCCCGGTCGGTGGTAGCCTGATTCAAAAGGATCAGGAACTCACTGTTCGCCAGCATCAGGCGGGCGGTATCGGATTTCAGAAGTTCCTCAACGTTCTGGGTAAGTCCGGTTACAAATCCGGAATACTTACGGATACGCTTGTACAGGCGGTAGAAAAAGTCCGCACTGTATTCATAGCGGAACAGCAGATAAAACTCATCCGCAAAGATCCATGTCGTTTTTCCCTTCTTCCAGTTCTGGATCACACGGTTAAAAATCGAATCCAGTGTGACCAGCATGCCAAGGGGCATCAGCTGTTCGCCCAGCTCCCGGATGTCATAGTCGATGATACGGCTCTTCGTGTTGACATTGGTTTCCTGGGCAAAGGTGTTCAGACTGCCATTGATAAACAGTTCCGAAGACAGAGCCAGCCCTCTGGCTTCTTCTTCCGGCTGGAGCATGAGTTGTCGGTACAGGTCCTTTAAGGTCGGCACCTGCCCTTTGTAACCGCCCCTCATATAATCCCGGTACACATCTGCGGTGCAGCGGTCAAGGATGGATTTCTCCTTTGCCGAAAGGTTTCCGGCTCCTACGAGCTGCTCAAACAGGGAAAGGATAAATTCTGACTTCTCAATCAGAGGATTTCGGTCATTGCCATAGGCAGAATCCATATCCAGTGCATTCAGATGGGTATCCGAGGTTGCCGAGATCCGGATGACCTCTCCGTTTAAGGCTTCCACCAGAGAAGCAAACTCCGACTCCGGATCGAGGATGAGGATGTCATCTTCCGTGGAAAGGGCAAGGTCTACGATCTCCTCTTTTGCCGAGAAGCTCTTGCCGGAGCCGCTGACACCCAGTCGGAAAGAGTTGCCGTTTAACAGCTTCCTTCGGTCTGCCACCAGCATATTTTTGCTGACGGCATTCTGCCCATAATAGATGCCTCCCGGCTGCATGATTTCCTGCGTATGGAACGGGATCAGGACGGCGGTGGATTCTGTAGTAAGGGTACGCACTGCATCGATTTTCCGCAGGCCATACGGCAGGACGGTATTCAGTCCATCGACCTGTTGCCACTTCAAAGTTGCCATCTGGCAGAGGTGTTTTCTCGCAATGGAATACAGGGTTTCCGTATCGGAGTCCAGTTGTTTCTTGCTGTCTGCCATATGTACCATTGTCAGGATGCCGAACATCATCCTCTGATCCCTGGTGGTCAGATCGTCCAGCATTTCCTTGGTCTCTTTTCTCTGCAGCTCCATGTCATAGGGAACTACGGCTGAAAAGTTATTGTTGGCATTCTGGCGTCTCTGCCAGTTGGTGACGTTTGTCTCCACGCCCAGCAGTCGGTTCTGGATCTCACGCACCGCTTCGTCTGTCGGTACGGGGATGATATCAATGGACAGCATCAGGTTCCTGCCAAGGCTGCACAGTTCGGAGATCATCTCATCCTTTACATAGCTGGCGTAATCTTCCATAAAAAGGACTCTGCCGTACTGCTCGCCCAGCTTGAAATGGTCGTTATGGAATTCCATCGTGTCCGGGCAGATCCAGTCTTTGAAGCTGTGTCCCTTTTTCGCAAAGGCTTTCATGTCAAATGAAAAACTCTGTGGAACGTCTGCCTTGAAAAAGTCCCGGAAGATCTGTAGCCTCTGCTCTGCATCCAGCTCTTCCCCAATAGAGGACAGCTTGGCCAGATGGGTGATGATGTCCGTTCCCACACGTGCGAAATAGGTTCTGGCTTCATCGATGTTTTTCTTGTGGACGCTGATGGTCAGATAGCGTTCCTGGTAGATACTGTTGTTGGTACCGGAGATCTTGGAAAGGAGCATGTCATTGTACTCTTTCCGGTACTCGTCCAGACCGTCCCCTTTCATCGGGATCAGCAGGGACTGCTCAAACTCTTCCTTGTTGATCTTACGATTGTTCAGGGTGATCTTCGCCGTACAGCCAGAATCCAGTGCATTTAAAAGTTCAGAGTAGTCCAGGAACATTTCCGTCTTGTCCGCTTTACTGGCAATGGAATAGTTGATATCCGTAAACCGGAATGTCCTGGAATACTTGCTCTCCACCTGAAAAATACCATCTGGCCAGATCTTGCGAATCGGGATGGCCTGCTGGACAGACTTCGGTACTTTAAATTTTTCCTTGTCCTGTTTCAGTGTCTGACTCAGGGTTTTAATCAAAGGCATCACCCCTTCCTCTTCGCTTCTTTGGTTTCTTCTGTTTCGTCCGCTTCTTTTCCAGAAGTTCCGCTCCGTTTCCCATCATTTTCTCACCCAGCCGCAGGCTCTCTTCCATGCAGGAAAAGTACAGGTTCTCCGACTTAAATACCAGCCGCTTCGGGTACAGCAGTTCGGATTTAATGACTACCCATGCAAACTGTTCTGCCGTCATGCCGTGGTAACGAAAAAAGCCGCAGGCTGCAAAGGGAGCCGCCCCAAGCACGCACAGCCATCCGGTTACCTGTTCCCCGGCATATTTCCGGGTGAGGAAATAGATCCCAAGGGCTGCCAGGATCGCCAGTACCGAAAATAAGCACTGCCGGAAGCTTAAGCCCCAGAACATTGACTCCTGATAGTCTCGGATTTCTTTATTCATTTTCACTTCCATGTTGTTTTCTACCTTTCTCTCTGTGATTTGTTCTTTGGTTTCTGCTTTGGTGCATCCGCAATCTGGATGCCGTGGCTTTCCATAAATTCTCTGGTTCCCTGCGGATCATATTCTGCCAGTTTCTTCAGGTCAAAGGCGACCTTCTGAAAGGTGCAGTAACCGGAAACTGCGGTCTCCGGAAGTACCCTGCCCAGCTTGTATTTCCGAATAAAACGCAGATGCTCTTTGCTGAAATTGTGGTCGATATAGGCTTCGTTCACACCGTTCAGCGGAGCATGGTGCAGGTTCACCGTAAGGTCGGAAAAAAGTTCCGGGTAGCCATATTCTATCTGATAAATCCCGACATACAGGCGGTCTCTGTCCAAGTAGCCGCTGACCCGTAAGAATACTTCCTCTGGTTGCTCTCCACTGTCATAAATTAATTTCTTTGGTTCTTCCATTCCTTTCTGCCTCCTATAATCCCATGATTTCTTTTACGATCCGGTCAGATGCCTTCACTGCCCCGACCAGTACCAGTAAGTTAAAGACCAGCTCCCCGATGTAGTTCCAGACAATCGTCACAGCAGACAGACTGGTATCCCCGACGGCCGGCGGACTCGCCGCAAACACCGAAAAGATGATGCAGGCCAGTGCGATGATGGCTCCTTCCAGACATACCCCGGCGTAGGAACGGATAAAGTTCTTTCCTACAGACTGGGTTGGCTCCCCGGCAAAGGTTGCCAATGGAATCGGTGCGATGGCTGTGTACATATACAGCTTAAACATTCTCCCGTATACAGTCAGAATCATGACAAATGACAATACCGTAATCAGCAGGCTTCCTAATAAAGTTACGATCCACAAAGGGATAGATTCCAGCATCCCGACCGCTTCGATCTTGTCCACGATCTCCGAGGGCAGCTCCGTTACAGTTCCACCCGCCATCCCGGAGTGGGACATGATATTTGTTACGATGCCCTGCACAACGGAAAAGATCGCAGTCAGAAGCTCCATGCCGGACATAACGGCTCCCTGTGCCAGTGCAAAACGGATAAAGGCTTTCACTACGTGTTCCGGCTTTTTCATATCCGTGAAACTCCCACAGGTTTTTACCAGCCCTGCCGCAAAGAACAGAACCAGCAGGCCGTACCCGATGGCTTTCAGTCCACCGTTGATGTTCGTCATCACGCTCCAGATTGCCCCGCCCTTGAAATTCTCCGGGCTTTGCGTCAGCAGTGTCCAGATTTCAGCCAGCTTGTCGCTCCAGGTCTGCAAGGCAGAATTTAGATTCTGTACGATCCAGTTATCACTCAAACAGTTTCACCTCCCATCCTCAAAAGTGAGCAGGGAGCCGGCATTTCGCATGGCTCCCCTTCTGGACTCTTCTCCTATCCCATGATCAGATCCAGGATCTCTTTTGCAAAGGTAATGATGATACCGCCTGCCAGTGTCAGAAATCCGTTTGCCCTCTGGCTTGGATCGTGGCTCTTTAAGGACAGACCGACCTGCACGATACCAAATCCCAGCAGGATCAGGCCAATGGCGCGGATCAGGGAAAAGATAAACGTGGACAGGTTATTGACTACGGTCAGCGGATCGCCTGCGGCATAAACGCAGGTCGCCCCAATGCAGATCGACAGTACCATGACTGCATACAGAGCAAACAGTTTCTTCTGCCCTCTCTTCATCTTCAGCGGTGCGGTCTCTTTCCTGATTTCTGTGTGTTTCTTATTTTTCAGTAAATTCATTGGCATTCCTCCCATCAAAAAAGCTCCCCGATGATGTCCTCATCCAGAAGCAGTTCGTAATCGTCATATCTTGTTTCGTCAAATGTAAAATCGTCATGCGCCAGCGGTGCTTTCGCATAATTGAACGGGCCGGCACCTCCGTCCTCGGTATACCGGATGTTGGGATGCTTCATCAGGTCATACTTGGCATCCAGTATGGGCCGCTCCCCGCGGATAAACAGAAGTGCATTCTGGTTATCCAGCATACGGACTTCATCCGGCTGTAACAGCTCCCTTCCGCTCTGCTGGAAGTTGGTGGAGTAGCTGCCGGATTTTCCTTTGGTCTGCCCGTAGGTGTTGGTGTCTATGGTTTCTTTCCCCAGTAATTCTGATACATATTTGTGTGTCTCTTTTTCATTGCCGCCCAGGTACAAAAACTCATCATGAGGTAAGGTTCAGCTCATCCTTTGCAGGACTTGCGTCCCCTCCCTCCCAAACCGCACGTACACCTCTCGATGTATACGGCTTTCCGCTTATTATATTTACGGTATTAAGAATGAATCAGTTTATGACATTCAGGGCATACCACAAGAGTTTTCCGTCTCCTTTTGCGCATAAGGAGTACCCACTCCGCATTGCCCTTTAAGTCTTTTAGTTTCTTTACTTGATGGATTTCCAGATTTCTGCAATCCTTTCCACAAAGTTCACAGGTATGGCGTTCCACTCTCTGTTTCAGAGTGTTGGTTTTAGCGTATTTTGAGAACTGCGGAAGCTCGCTCACATTGTCAAACTTCGTAGCTGATTCTTTTCGCTTAAACCCGTCTCTGTAAAAGGTCGTGATTTTCCTTCCTGCTCTGGTATCGTATGCGATTGTAAACAGACCTCCAACACAATATCTGCGCTTGATTTCGTGAACATTTGTTTTATACTTACAGGCAAATGTCTTGTACATACTGTACTTCATAAGATTGGCAAATCTGCCTATCTTGAAGGAATCATTTGCTATGGCATAATAGTTGTAAAGTCCACGAACTTCCGCATTATATCTTGCCAGAATCTCTATATCGCTTTGATTTACCAGTTTTCCTCTGTGTAGGGCTACAAATCTTTCTTTTCCGTTTTCGTTAATCTTGATTTTGATTGCATGATATTCCAGTAACTTTCCCACCCATTTTTCTCTGGGTACAAGTAATTTCACCACTCCTGCATTGCTTCTGATTTTGTATCCTCCTGCGGATTTCTTTAAATCCTGACTTCTGGATACCGTAATGTCATAGCCTAAAAATCTGGCTCTGTCTCCTGTATGCGTAACTTTGGTTTTGGTTTCGGACATTTCCAAATCCAGTTCTTCCCTGAGAAATCTGCCGACGTCAGCTTTCATCTGTTCTGCGTCCGCTTTGCTCCCAATTACTCCAATGATGAAATCATCAGCGTATCGGGTGTACTGAATCCGTTTATACGTCTCATCCAAAGGTTCGGTCGGAGTTAGCTGTCGTGTTTGCTTTTCAAGCATTTTCAAATGTTTATTGCGTTCCCAGCGTTCTTCTGGAGATAAATCCGCCCACTTCTTTTTGCCCATACATCTATAATAGGATGCCTTTTTGACAACTTTCTTGTAGTCGGAGTTCATTTGTTTCTTCTTTCCTCGGTTATATTTCTGTGCATATTCCTCCATAAATTTATCTAATTCGTGAAGGTACACATTTGCAAGCACTGGACTGACACCTGAACCCTGCGGTACTCCGCTGTATGTCCGATTGTACGTCCATTGCTCCATATAGCCTGCTTTTAGAAATTTCCAGATGAGTTGTAGAAACATTTCATCATCAATACGTTTTCTCAGCAATCTGATGATTGTGTGGTGATTAAAACTGTCGAAGCAGGCGTGTATATCGCCCTCAACAAACCAGTTCGTTCCCGTAAAGGTTTTCTGTATCTGGTATAATGCTGTCTGACAGCTTTTGTTTGGTCTGAACCCATGAGATGTTTTCTTAAACACAGGCTCATAAATGCTTTCTAAAATCATCTTCACTACTTCCTGCACCAGTTTGTCATTGCCCGACTGGATTCCCAACGGACGCTTTTTATTGCTGTTTTTCTTAGCAATATATTCCCTGCGTGCAGGTTTTGGCAGGTAACTTTTATCTCGCATGGATTCAATAATCCTTTGGATTCTTTCGTCACTCATGCCATCAATAGTAGTTCCATCTGCACCGGCAGTCATACTGCCTGTGTTTGCATATATGTTTTTATATGCAAGCCAATAGAACTCTGGATTGTACAGATTCCGATATAATCTTTGAAACCTGTAAGATTCATTCTTTGACTTTTCCGTCAAACTACTTAATACTTGGATTGGATTTCTCAATGCCTCTCGCACCGTCCTTTCATATCGTATTAGTAAATAAGCTGCTCCCCTTCGCCATGTGAACGTCATTAACGTCTCAGACTACTATGGGAGCTGTGTGACCATGCCCGTTACCAGGTTTAGGTCATCCCCAGTTAGTATTTATGGAATTAGCGTTTCGTGTTGTCGGCACCGACTTTCGCCATTTACCCGCTGTCTTGCGGTTGTCCTTCCATGAGTATCGCTTGCTTTCATAACTGCGAAATGAAACCAACATGGAATAGCATACGTTTCAATCCTTTTCGTATGCGGAGTGCGGATTCCCCCACTCTGGCTATCGTTCAGGCAGTTTAGCTTTGTACCTCATACACGAATTTTTATTCTTGAATTTTCAGATACACAGGATTAGTACCTTATCATTCAGGCTTTTATCCATTGACAAAAGCGACAACATGCTACACTCCCCTTCGGGTTTCCCCTCTCGGATAAGTTGTAGAATAATAGGCTGTGATTTTTCATCACTTGATACTTTTACCTACTGCTTGCTAAAGGCAGTATTCCATAAATACCACGCCGCCGAATTTATAATGCGCTGGCGACTTCTGGGCGCACGCAGTTGCCCACCAGACTTTCCCAGGAGTCCTTGAACAGAGCCTTTAGCTGGCTCATGTTCTGGATGATGATGCTGCAGTAAATGGAACGGGAACGGCAGGTTGCCAGGATCTTCTCAAACTCATTTGGCAGGGATACGTTTGGAAACTCATCCATGATGCAGTTGACCGGAACCGGGAGGGCACCGCCATGCACACGGTCTGCCATGTAATAAAGCGTCTGGAAAAGCTGGCTGTAGATCATGCCTACCAGATAATTCAAAGAGGTGTCTGCATCCGGGATACAGCAGAAAAGGGCAACTTTTCTTTCTCCCATGCTGGAAAGATCCAGTTCATCAGTATTGGTCAGCTTGGCGATCTGCGGCAGATTGAAGGCTGCCAGCCGGACACCTACACTGATCAGGATGGACTTGGCGGTCTTTCCTGCCGCCTGCTTGTAAATGTGATACTGCTTGACGGCAATGCTGTCCGGGTCCCGCATCTCCAGACGGTCAAACAAAATGTCCAGAGGGGACTCGTAGTCCTCGTCCTCTTCTTTTACCTGTGCCGAGCCTAACATCTCCATGATCATGGCGAAGTTCTGTTCTTCCGGCGGAGCTTCGTGGAGCAGATACAGCATCAGTGCCTGAAGTAGTGCGGTTTCGCTCTTCTCCCAGAAGGGATCAGAGGACTGGGAACCTTTGGGTGTGGTGTTTTGTATCAGATTGGAAATAAGACGGAGCACGTCTTTGTCATCGTGGACATACTCGAATGGATTGTAGCAAAAAGATGTGTCGGGATTGATGAGGTCAAAGACACGCACCTCATATCCTTTCTTTTCCAGAAGACCGCCTGTCTTTCGGAGCAGCTCGGCTTTCGGATCGGTGATGACCATCGAACAGTAGCACTGCATGATGTTTGGCAGGGCAAAGCCTCTGGATTTTCCTACACCGGAGCCTCCCACTACGAGAATGTTGAGACATCTGCGGTGCTTGTGGGTGTCAAGGCTAATGCGGAAGTTCTGTGTCAGCAGGATGTTCTGGGAGTACGGCTTCTGGCTATATTTCTTACAGATCTGCCGGGCATCGCCCCATCTGGCAGAGCCATGTTCTTCCCCTCTGCGGTAGTTCTTCTGACTGGAATAAAAAATGCCGATCCCGGCTGCGTAAAGTAACGTGCAGACCAGCATCGACTTGATGGTATATTCCGTATAATGAAGCTGGAAGGGGTGGTTCAGTTTTTCCGTTAGAACCTCCATCAGCTCAAAAAGATTCCTGCCCGGCTGAATAGCATCCGCAATCAGGATCGCTGCCCACCAGATGACAGGCAGTCCGGCAAGCCAGATCACCCAGTCTGACTTCCGGCTGTTTGTTACCGGGATGGCTGCTGTTTGGGCCTCTCTGCTCTTGGCAGGTCCGTAATGTGGAAGCTGTCCACTCCCGGAACGAGGGCAAGGCTGCTTCCATTCTCCCAGTTTACGTGGATCTGCCCTGCATCGTCTACCATATCCACCTTACCTTTTAAGCCGGGTGGCATGTGGCTCTCCCCCTCCATGCTGTTAAGCGTGACCTCGGTTCCCGGCGGATATCTTCTCCGCATGGCTTCTATTCTTTCTTGTGTCATATTTCTGTATATTTGTACCACATCCTTTCTTCATCTTCCCCTTCCACGGTATGGGCGGTATCTGGATTTCATGATCTTTAACAGGACGCTGTCGATCCCATCGGAATAGCGTCCGTTTTTCAGGTATGTGTCCCGGAGCTGGTTTAAGGCTTCCACGGATTTGCTGTGTTCGGCTTCTGTCAGGTAGAGCTTTCCCTCTTCCTGCTCTGCCAGCTTCAGAACCAGATCCCGTGTGGTATCCACCGGAAGCCCCTGTTCTTTTTCCTGCCGGAACACTTCCCGGAGTGCATGGATCAGCATGTGGTTCATGATCCGGTCCATCTTTACATATCGCATTCTTGTCATAGGCGAGCCTCCTTTTTTCCTCTTTTTTCTCAACCACAACATACCACACTTCCTCCCGGAAAGCTAGTGCAAAAGAGCCGGAAAATCCCCTTTTTATCAGCGTTCCGGGGACTTTTTACTCTTGGCAGGTTTCTCCGTTTTTTCCTCCGGGATGGCAAATTCATCGGTCATAAATTCCTGCTCGCTTTTGCCAAGGTTGCGGTCTACCTGCTTGCCAATGGAATAGGCTGCACTCTTTACATCCTGGATAAAGGAGCGGAGTTCTTTCGGATCTTTCTGTCCGAATGCCTGCATCTGGCATACCTTGTCAAAGGAAAAACCGGAGACATCCACGCCGTATTTCTGTGCTGTCACATACGCCGCACAATAGGCCTGTGCCGATACCCCTGCCCGGCTGTAGCTTCCATCGTGATGGTCAAGAGATGCATACGCCAGTTCCCGGCTGATGGAATGGAACGTTGCATTTTCGCTCATGCCATTTCGGACATAGATTGTCCGCTTGTTCGGGATGTACTGTGCCTGTACCTTATCCGGCAGATTGTCTGCGATCTGAATCCGTACCTCGCTGTCGGTCAGCAGTGCTTCCATCAGCTGGTCCATCGGCTTTGGCTCTGCCTCTTCCGGCTGCTTGGTACGGATCTGGCTGATGTCATAGGCTTTCTGGATGGAGTACCCCTGCTGGATGACACCGTCCTTTTCATATTCCTGTCCGACAATGAAGTTGTATCCCTTGCTTCCGGTCTTGACTACCTTGCCTTCTTCCTTCCATTTTTCAAAGGTCTTGACCTGCCGGATCTCCGGATTCTGTGCATAAAGCAGGAACAGGTTGTCTGTCCTCTGCGGCTTGCACTGTCCCATAAAATCAAGGAATCCTTTTAAGGAGTCCCCATTCTGGAAGACCTCCTGTGCCTTTCCATCGATCATGCCCCAGATTTCTTCCCTCTCCTGCTTTTTCTGTGCGGCATATTCTTCTTTCGATAACCGCTGGGCGGACTGCTCCTGCGAGTCCTGCCCTAAAAATTTTGTCAGGTCCATCTCCTAGCTCGCTTTCACCTTTCGTTTCTTTCTTGCTTTCTTCTGCGTTTTCCTTGGTCCACGGTTCTTTTCCCGGCTCCGCTTCTGGGATTTCTCTGCTTTCTCCCGTTTGATGTTCTCCAGCTCCCGGCGGACACTGGGACGCTCCTGTTCCCTCTGCCCTGCATCAGTCCCTTTTTCCTGCCCGGTAGAAATATTTCTGCTGTGCAAGGAAGAGCCGGACAGATTCTCTTCCCCCTCTTCCTGCACCGGGATAAAATTTTCCGGTTCGGAAAACTCCTTTTCGGGATGATTCTGGTTCTTTTCCTCTTCAGAAAAGTCCATGTCACCGACCTGGAATGCTTCGTCCAGATCGCTGATTTCAAACTGCACCTCGCCCTCCGGCATCTGCACAGTTTCCTGTACTGCTTCGGTTTCCGGTGCTTCCATTCCGGCGGTTACCTCATGGACAGCTTCCCCGACTTCGCTCCTTACAAAATCAAGGTTCATCTTATCCATGACACGGTTGACTTTGGCTGCATCATCGGCAAAGACCATGACCTCGCTCATCTCCGGGTTCTTTTTATCCCGGATGATCACATAGAGCAGTCCTCGTTTCCTGCCCTCACTGCAGAATTCACGCAGGCGGTCAGATGGCACAGTGAAGAACTTCAATGGCTTGTTCTCCTTTAACATCCGCACCATTCTGGTCTTGCCCCTCGTTTTCTTCTGGTCTTTTAATACGGCGGCAACAAATACCGCCAGATGCTTTGCCAGCGTACCCGAAAGCCTGAGCCCGTGGTCCACGCCGTCCAGGGAATACCGGACGATCTGGTCCGCCGCATCGCCTCCATAATTCATGTTGTTCACCTGCTTTCTGTTCTCGGTTTTCTGTTTTTCTCCGTCTGTTCTTCTTCCTGTCTCTGGATCTGCTCTGCCAGACGCATCTTTTCTTCCATCTCCTGGGACTGCTGTTCGATCCGGATACAAATGCGGATATCCTTTCGAAGCGGCTTCAGTTCTTCGGTGATCTGACCGATCCTGACACTGTCCGGTTCGCTCCGGTAGAGCCGCTTCCGCTCTTTCGTGAGTGCCTGTACCCTCTCTTCCAACGATGTGCGGTAGGCGAGTAGCTCTTCACGGATAGTAATCTGATGCTTCTGTAGAAATTCCATCTGCTCGATCCTGGCATCCAGTTTTCGGATGTCTGCCCGGAGCACCGGGGAGATCCTTTTCGGCTTCTGCTTTAGGGCACCCATCTGGTACAGGTAGGAATAGTACAGGGCCTGTATCCCTTTTAACTTCTTTTTCGGGAATCTGGAATCTCCTTCTTTTCCAGCAGGTATCCTGCTCTTGGGCTGCAAGATCCACTGCCGGATGCTCTCTTCCGAGTAATGCTTCCCAAGGCTCCGCAGACGGATATACCGTTCCATCCCCGGTGCTTTTAATGCAATGTACTTCCGGTTCAGCTTCCACTGGTATCCCCTCTGCTTCATCTGTTCCAGAAACTGTTTCCATGTGAAGCTCTCTGCCACAGCATCCCGGATGTCCAGACGGATCGAGGTTCTCCAGGTCGGCTTTCCGTCCTGTTCTGCCATCCACTGTGCATAGGATTTCCCTTTGCCGTTTTTCGGTTCGATGACAGATAAGCCGTATTTCAGGCATAAGGCATCCGAAGCTTTCCGCACATCCTCATAGTAACTCCTGCTGTTGCTGTGGTACTTTTTCCCATCTTCCATGCTCACGGAATTAAACACGATGTGGTTGTGGTAATGCTCCGTATTCAGATGGGTGGTGATGACTGCTTCGTATTTTCCCTGAAGGAGCCTTTCTGCCATTTCCATGCCGATCTGGTGAGCAAGCTCCGGGGTGACTTCCCCTTTGACAAAGCTCTGCACCAGATGGTACCCCTGTACTCCGTCCATCTTGTGGTATCGTTTCTTCGTAGCTACCATATCTTGATAGGCAGTCTCACAGACGCAGCCGATGGCATCCTCAAAAACGGAACGCTCCGTCTTGTCCCGATTCATGGCGTAATCGATGGCTTCTTCCAGAGAGCCGGCACTCTGCCCTTTCTTGGTGGTCTTATCCTTGTTTCGGATGTACGTGATGGAATTGTCCAGACGGCTGACCGGGATGATACTGGTGTATGCCATCGGCTACCATTCCTCTTTGACCAGCCTCCATGTCTCTTTCGTCATGCGGAGCATTTCCCGGATACTCTCTTCCCCGGCCATCCCACAGCCGTTGGCTACATGGGCAAGCTGATTGGCGTTGTTGCACAGACCGGATATTTTCCGCAAAAGCTCCGTATGATGCTCACAGGGTCTTGCCCGGACTTCGCCACCCATGACAATGGAACGGATGTATTCCTCACGGGACAGGCCGCTTTTTTCTACCTGCTCTTCCAGAAAACGCAGCTCTTTTGCATTGAGGCGGACTGGTATCACATGGTTCCTTTTTCTCATCTCTTCACCTGCTTTCCAACGGGTTATTGGTTGCGTCATTACATTTCACGATTTTTCCAGATCAGGAAACCTGCCAGGACGCCGATGGCTACCGCTGCAGCAATGATCTTTTTCTTCATATGGACCTTACCCCCTTTCCGATACCTGGCACAGCTCCATCGGGGCGAACATGATCCCTCTCTTTTCCATCTCTTTTGCGAATTCCAGGAGGTTCCATTTTTTCCCATCAATCATAGCAGAATCGGCATCCAGATAGTGGCAGGTGGATACGTTCCGCTCTCCATTTGGGGCATTCTGCACAAGGCTTTCCCCGTCTGCCAGACGGAACAGTTCCTCTCCCTGGCTGTTTACAAAACAGATGCACACGCCGTGGTCAATGATCTCCTTTGGTTTCATCCGGCACCGCTCCAATGCCTCATCCTCACGTTTTCCAGCTATGAAAAGACACATTGCAAAAACGCCCATTACTCCTCCGGTCATTGTGCCAAGTATAAATCCCAACATTTTTTCGTTCTCCTTTCGTCTGTTTACGGCTCGGTATGGGGGATTGGGGTTCTCCCCAAAGTGCGTTTGGATATCCAAACGCTATGCTTGCAAAACCAGTCGCATCCGGTTTCGTCCCCTCTGAACCAGTCGTTTTTCTGAATCATTCATTTTCCTTGATTTTGCTCAACCCATCCAGTGTGGTACAGATGATATGGAGTCTGTCAGCCATGCTGATCTCCGTGTTCATCGTCCCGGTGGTCTCTTTTCCGCAGACGACCACCATCCTGCACCGCCTTAAGATCTGGTGGGACATTCTCCGCATGGCCTGCATATCTTCTGCATCCCCATCATCAAGGAATGGGGAAAAGCTGTACTGCGGGCAGATCGGCACATATCCCAGTTCGTAGATCTTCCGGCAGTACCGCTGTACTTTGGTCTTTCCTTCTTCTGCAGAACAGCAGACATAAGCAAGTGCCTGTTCCAATACGACCATCTCCTTTCCTGACCAGACAAGTTTCCTCTGCCCGGCGTTTTTCCAAAAAGAAACACCCACAAAGCATTCCGCTCTGTGGATGTCTTGTGGACATCTGGATTCTTTTCTTCTCTTTTTCAGATGTCTGCCAGACATCCGGCTACTGTGGTTCTTTGTTTTCCGCTTCTTCCCCAGCTTCCAGTGCAATGCGGACACGGTCGCTTCCCAGCTTATAATATGCATCCGTCACTTCGATGCCGACTGCCTGATAGCCCGACTCTGTCGCCGCAAGGATGGTCGTGCCAGCTCCGGCAAACGGGTCTAAGATCAGGCCGCCCGGCTCACAGATCTGGATGACATCCTTCATCAGCTGGAGCGGCTTTTCTGTCACATGGATGCGGTTCTGGGGATTCCCATAACGGAACACACCCGGAAGGCAGGACACCGGGCGGTTGATCGGCATCGGTCCGTTGCTTCCCCATACAATATATTCTGCCTGCTGGCGGAATCTGCCTTTCTGCGGACGGGAGTTCCCCTTGTCCCAGACGGCAGTCCCTCTCCAGATCCACCCTGCCCACTGGAGGGCATCGGTGATGGACGGGTACTGTCTCCAGTCAATAAAGAGGCAGATCGGAGCCCCTCTCTTGCAGGCTTTCCGCACATCGTACAGCCATTCTGCCATCCAGTGGGTCCAGGAACGCTGGTCTTTATTATCCCCATCAAAATCCGGCAGGGCATTTTCTGCTTTCATGCTGCTGTACTTCTGGTTGGTAGTGCGGTTGCGTTCGTTCTGCTTGGTTCCCCCGGACGCATAGGGCGGATCGGTTATAACTGCATCAAAGATCCCCGGCTGGAATCCTTTGACCAGTTTTAAGGTATCTCCATGCAGGATACGCCAGTTCTCCCCTCCGGCAGACTCATCCGGCAGACAGTCCGGTTTTAAAAGATCTTCAAGTTTCAGGGTATTTCCCATAGGCATCATCCTTCCTCTTGCTTATTTCCCAGATTTCTCTGGAAGTGCTTCTATCTATGGAACTGCTCATCGGCAGGTATCCTCTTTTTTCAGTGTTTCTTTTCTTAGCGTTCTGGGCTGTTCACGGTGATCCGACAACTCGGTTTCCACGTATTCGCTGATGATTCCCAGCGCTTCATAGTAATTGCTGCTCTTGTGGACACGATCCGCCATTTCGTTGGCCTGTTCGGACTTTCCAGCACGTCTAAGCAGTCTTGCGGCATCCCCAAGGATTGAGAAAATATTTCCGTCATGCCCTAAGAGCTTCAGCTTCGGACGGGACGGATTTGGTTTCGGCTGCTGTTCCTGCATCTCGTTTTCTGGTGCTTTCACCTGTATCTGGAAATCCGAGCCGGCACCGACATAGAAATGTAAGTATAATTCACCGCCGTCTACCTTGATCTCCCGTTGTTCCAGACTTTCTCCCCAGCCATCGCTGTACTGGCCTCTCAGATACTGCCCCACCACACGGTATTCCTCTGGTGTCAGATTCTCCCGGAGTGTCAGGTTTGCACAGCCATATAAAACGCCCTCCTGTTCCTTTACCGCCATTGTAATGCGTTCCACTTTTTCCTTAATGTCCTTATTTCGGTCAAAATAATCAATCAGGTTGCATGGCTGGTTGTCAGGCATACCGAGCCGGTTGATCTCGTCAACCTTTTCTGCGATGGATGTCTGATACTGCACCAGATCAGGTCCTTCCAATGGCTCCGCATCATCCAGATCCACAATATCTGAATAATCCGGAATAAACTCTGCCATCAGAGGTGACAGCATTTCCACTTCTATTTTATCTTTCAAAGCATCACCTCGCTTCCCTATTCTGCCGTTTCTCCGGTATACGGGCAGCCATTTTTGCCATGTCTGCCCAGTCTGCCCCTTCGATCTCCGGCAGGTTCTCGATGATCCGATAGCTTCCCTCGTAGGCTTTTCGGATATGTTCACACGCCCACCGTCCGGCAAAGTCATTGTCGGTACACACTTCGATCTCGGTGATCTCCGAGTGCTGGGACAGAAAATGTTCCAATGCCTGCGGCTTTTTCATGCTCCGCTGGCTCTGCCCTTCTTTTGGTGCGCTGATCCCGCCAAGCTCCAGACGGTACTTATCCCGGCTTCCCTGTCTCTGTTCCAATGTCATGTGGGCAAGCACATCCACACAGGCTTCATAAACAGCAACCCGTCTGCATCCCGATTTCGCCGGAACACAAAAAGCGTATGCCTTTTCACTTCCGGCCTGTTCCATCTTAAAAGACTTTCCGCTGGCATCGTAAATCCCACGCAGGAAAGCATATCTTGCCACCTGGTTTTCATCCCGGCCTATGAACACGGCATTGTGGTAGGGCAGACTCTCATATAAGATTCCCAAATGAACACACCGCTGTAAGACCTCGCCACTGATGCCCCGCTCTTTCAGATAGCGGAACACCCTGCGGCAGTCTGGGCTGGCCGTAGGCAGGACAAATGGCTTCTTTGGATTTGCTTCCACTGGAGGAGGGATATAGGTGGGATACTCATCTTTCAGCATTTGCACTGCCTCCAGAAAAGAACACCCGTCTACATGAATCAGGAAATTTAAAGCACTGGTGCCCCCGATATCTCTGGATTTCCAGTGCCACTGGCTGGTCTGCTCGTTGATCTTAAAGCTGTCGTGGTCTGTCAGCTCCCATTCATTTCTGGCTGAAGATTTTTTCAGACGGTTTGGCTGATATTTCTTCAGGTATTCAATGGCGGTGATCTCCCTTGCACGTTTGATTTCTTCTTCCGGAATCCACGGCATTACATCACGGTATCCCGGAGCTGCTCTGCCTTATCCGTTTTCTCCCACGGGAATTCCTTTCTTCCAAAATGCCCGAACACCGCACTCTGTCGGTAGATTGGCCGCTTCAGGTGCAGGGTGTCACAGATCTGGCTTGGGGTAAGCCCGAACACCAGAGGGATCGCTGCAGCAAGGCAGTCATCCGCACAGATCTTTCCCGTTCCAAAGGTATCCACCTGCACCATGACTGGCTGGGCAACCCCAATGGCATAGGCAAGGGACACCTGGCATCGGCTGGCAAGTCCGGCAGCTACCATGTTTTTGGCGATGTAACGGGCCATGTATGCCCCGGAACGGTCAACTTTGGAACAATCCTTCCCGGAGAATGCACCGCCGCCATGCGGTACCAGGCTGCCGTAGGTATCCACCATTAGTTTCCTTCCGGTCAGTCCGGTGTCTGCATCCAGACCTCCGCACACAAATCTGCCCGATGGGTTAATCAGGATCTTGGTATCCTCATCCGGTGGCAGCATACGGAGTGCCGGGCGTAACACTTTCTCCCGGATCTCATGCTCCAGCTTCCGAAGAGATTTTTCCTTTTCATGCTGACAGGACACAACGACCGTATCCAGACGGACAGGTCTGTCATCTTCATATTCCACGGTCACCTGTGCCTTTCCGTCTGGCAGGATTCCCGTGATATATCCACTTCTGCGGCTTGCAGACAGTTCCCTCACAATGCGGTTCGCCAAAACCACTGGCATTGGCATGAGCTGTGGCGTCTCATCACAGGCGTAGCCAATCATGATGCCCTGATCCCCGGCACCGCTGGCAAGTCCGCTCTGAACAGAAACAGTCCCTGCTCTGCGTTCTCTGGATCTCTCCACTGCCCCGGCGATATCCGGACTCTGTTTGTGGATGAGGGCATCCATGTGGATTTCCTCTGCTTCATAGCCTGCACTCTCCAGCACCTTTTTGATGATTTCAAACACCTGTGGCTCAAATCGGCTGGTAATCTCTCCTGCCACAATGATGTTCCCTTTAGTAGCCAGCACTTCGCAGGCCACCTTGGAATTTTCGTCCTCTTTCAGACACGCATCCAGAATGCTGTCTGCGATCAGGTCGCAGAGCTTATCCGGATGTCCTTCTGTTACGGATTCTGCTGTATAAAATCGTTTCATAATCGTTACCATCCTTTCCAAGTAAATAATAACGGCAGGAAACGCTCCTTTCTGGAACACTTTCTGCCGGATCTGGGTTATAAGTTGTCTCACATTCTGCACTTTTCTGGTACTTTCAGACACTTTTTTCAACCTAAATACTACCAATGCACACCCTTACATAATCCCCCTGTTTTGAACACATCCCTGCCCGTGCGGTCATTATTTGTCTCATTTTCTGCACTTTTCGGGTACTTACGAACACTTCTGACTCCACACTGCCCCGGAAACCGGCACCGCCAGGACGATGTTCCTGGCACCGCTCCATTCATATGAACACGTGACGAGCGTCAAAACCTTATCGTATATACACTTCAGGTAATCATCTCCGGTTTCGAACACTTCCCTCCGCTTGGCTACTTTTAGGTACTCTTGCACGGCCACCACATCTGGAAGTTTCTGCTGGAACGGGAACAAATTCCTGTCTGCTTTCAGCACCGTGACAATTCGATATTCCTGAATGCTATCCTCTGTCTGAAGATAAGCAAAGGGATGCTCCTGATAATATGTTTCATCTGCATAAAAGTCCAGATTTCCGAACATTGCCCCACTGTTCATGTTGTGACCGTAAATGATAAGGTTCCGACTTTCAGACACTTTGCAGTCTGCCTGTAAAAACAGGCTTCCGTTGATGTCATATTCCTTTTTGTAATTCCGTTTCAGGTAAAACTCCCCATTCTCCTGTTCGGACTGAAGCACCGGGTAATCGATTCCGGTATCTGGTATCGTCAGCCATCCCTGCACATCCGGGTATTGTTCCTGGAGAGAAACAAGGTCTACCGCAGCCACCGGGCATTTTCTCCCAGCTGGTTGGTCTTTCTTTTCAGATCCTGAGGCTCTCGGAGCTTCCGGCTCCGGGAAATTCCCTTTCAGCTCTGCCACCAGCTTTTTGTTCTCCATTGGGAGATATACCATATGGTAAAGCAGGAACCCGGCACTTAAGAAAAGTGCTGCAAGGCATACCGTTTGAAAAAGTTTTTTCGCGATTTTCATCGTTCCTGTCCGGCTTTCCTCTGCTTCTTTGGCTGGCTTTTCTGCGTCTGTCCCGGCACAGGCGGTTTTCTGGCTGCTTTCAGGATCGGCTCTGTCGGAATCTGGTTCTGTCTGCAGCCCTTTAAGATTCCGGTCAGGTACGACCGTCCGGGCGGATTAAAGTTCTGCATGTAATCTTTTGTCATGATATAGACAATGGCTTTGATCTCTCTTCCGCCTTTATTCTTGACGGTGATTTCCTGTTTGTCGTAAAAATCAGGATAGCCTTCATAAAGATCCAGGCTCTTTTCGCAGTCCCCGGTCAGTGACCAGAGGACGCCGTCCACATGGCTTCCCTCTTCCGGGAAGATGGTGGCAAGACCGCTTCCTGCGGCTGCAAAGGTCAGCCGATACCCCTCCAGGCGGACGGTTTCTACCACCTCCGCCTTTGGGCACCGATATGCCATCTGGTCCAGATCCATGTTGCTTCCATACGCAAAATATAATTGTTTCAGCCTATCTGCCCCCTTTTTTCTTCTTTCTTCTGGATGCCACACCCATGCCGATCAGACCGCCTGTGGAAAGGATCAGGCACAGGGCCGGAATCCAGAGGTTGGTGTCATCGCCTGTTTTCGGGTTACTTACAGACGGGGTGTCCTCCGGCAGCTTCTCGTTCGTCACTTTCTGGATGACTTCAATCACTGGGGTTTTGTCATCTACATAAGTAAATGTCACTTCATGCTTGGTCTCATCCAGCTGATATCCTTCCGGTGCTTTGGTCTCAACCAGATAATAGGTGGCTGCCTTATCAAATTTGCCGTCCTTATAAGTTCCGATTGCAAGCAGTCCGCTGGTTGCATGGCCGTTTTCATCAGTGGTCAGGGTTTCTACCACTTTGCCATCCGCATCTCTCAGTTCAAATTCTGCATCTTTCAGTGCTACTCCGGTATCCTTATCTGTTTTCTCAATGATCAGGCGTCCCTTTGCGGTGTCATCTTTCATGGCTACCTTCTGGATCTCTGCGGTATCTGCCACCTCGAAGGTGATCTCCTCTGCAACGACATAACCGTTTGGAGCCTGCTCTTCTTTCAGGGTGTATTTACCAATCGGAAGTTTTTCGATATAATGCGGCTCTTTACCGGAAGTCCAGGTTTCTACGATATTGCCATTTTCATCTGTGATGGTCAGTTTGGCTCCTTCGATCTCATTATCTCCGGTAATATCCGTTTTGCTGATCTTCACTTTGGTCACGTCATCTTCCATTACCTGTTTCTGGATCTCCGCAGTATTCTCTACGGTGAATGTGATGCTTTCCGCAGTGGCATATCCATCGGCCGGCTTGTTTTCTGTCAGGGTGTAAGATTTTCCTACAACCAGTTCTTTGATGATGTGCGGCTCCTTGGTGGATGTCCATTCCTCAACAACAGCCCCGTTTTCATCCGTCAGCTGTAATCTGGCTCCCGGCAGTTCCTCGCCCGTGGTCAGATCGGTTTTGGAAAGCTCCACGGTTGTCGGCTCATCTTCAAATACAAATTCATAGGATGCTTCTGCTTCTTTATCCCCCTGGTACTCAAAAACAAATTCCTGCTCTTCTCCGGTGGTGACAAATCCATCCGGTGCATACAGCTCCTTCACATAATAGGTTCCGTCGATCGGCAGGTCTGCAATAAAGGAAATCTTTCCATCTACATCTGTTGTTTTTAACTCGATCAGGGTATCTGCTTCCATCAGCACCTTTCCAGATGCGGACAGGATGTCGTTTCTGGTGTACAGTCCAAAGATGCCGCCTTTTAATACACGGTCGGTATCCTTTTCTTTCTTCAGGACGTTCACTTTTACTTTCTGACGGTTGTTCTGCCAGTCCTCATCGTATACGACAACCGGGGTATCCTGGTCACGGTAGGAAAGATCTACATATCGTGGTTCTTCATCCAGCACATAACCATATGCTGTGCCCACCTCTTTGACATAGTATTTTCCAACCGGAAGGTCAGATACTTCTGCAACACCGTTTGCATCAGTAGTCACGGTTGCCACCAGCTCGTCCTTAGCATAATAATCCGGGCTTACACCATCGGCTGCTTTGATATCCTCTGCAGCGTAAATCTCAAAGGTAACGTCTGACAGGCTTCCTGTGATGTACTCAAACAGATGCTCTACAACGCCTTTGACATTGTCCAGCAGGGTGATCTTATCAAGGAATTCACCCTTCTTGTTTACGATCAGCAGGGCTTTCGGAACATCGTCTTTCATTTCCACTTTCTGTACTTTTGCGGTATCCTGAACGGTGAATTCCACATCCGTGGTCTTTAAATAACCAAGCGGTGCAAGAAATTCACGGAGGGTATAAGTTTTTCCAACGGTCAGGTATTTGATCACATGAGGCTCATCCTTTACGGAAGTCCAGCTGTCGATCACGTTTCCATCCTCATCCAGAACAGAAAGGGATGCTCCGTTCAACTCCACGCCTGTTGTCAGATCGGATTTTGTCACCTCGATGGTCGTCGGCTGGTTCTTCTTAATCGATTTCAGTTTAATGGTCTGGATGTCTTGTCCCTGATAGGTGGCATCAAATTCCAGTACCTCATCAGAGGATACAAAACCGTCCGGTGCAGAAATTTCTTTTACATAATAAGTTCCAAGCGGCAGGTCCAGGGTGAAGTGTGCCTGTCCTTTTTCATCGCTTGTGATCTCCTGTAATAAGGTATCTGCTTTCACAATAATCTTGTCACCGGATTTGATCTCGTTCTTATTGTAAAGACCGAATGTAGCTCCAGCTACCGTGCTTCCTGTTTCTGCATCCTGTTTTTCCACGGTGATGCTTACTTTCTGGCGTTCATTGGTAAAAGTCACTTCTTCGTCTACGACTGGGGTATCCTGTCCGGCATAGGTAAAAGTTACTTCTTCGCCTTTGGCATTCCAGGTGTAGCCCTCCGGCGTTTTTTTCTCTTCTACACGGTATTTGCCGAGCGGAAGGTTCTCTACTACGGCACTTCCGGTTTCATCGGTTGTCACCGTTGCCACCAGTGTGTCTTTGGCATATTCCAGATAACGGTTGCCGTTCTCATCTTTCTGATGGTCTGCGGTATAGATATCTTCTGCGGCATAAACCTCAAACACGGCTCCTGCAAGGCTGGCTTCCTCATAGATGAAATCCTTGTCAAAACCTTTGACTACTTCTCCTTCCTTGTGGATGGTCAGTCTGCCTTTTGCCGGGTGGTTCTCGAATTCCACCTCGATGATCAGGTCACCGCTGACCGGATCTTCCTGGTATGCAGTATCGCTGTCTACCTTGATTTCCACGGTATTGGCACTGTGGGTGTATCCATCCGGTGCAGTCACTTCTTCGATGCGGTAATTTCCACAAGCCAGATTCTGTGGCAGGATCAGGTATCCATTCTCATCCGTAAAATAAGATTTATGTACCATAGTAGATGGGTAGGTGGTCACCTGTTCCACATATTTCTTGTTATCCAGATCGTATACTTTAAACTCAGTATTCGGAACCAGGACAGATTTCTTTGTCTCGTCATCTTTTTTGACGATCTTTAATTTTGCTTCAAACTCTTCGTCCAGAAGCACACGCCATACCTGCGGCTGATCCGGATGGTTTTCCGAGATCACAACCTTAAAGTCATCGACTGGTTTGAAGTTGTGCGGTGTGGTGGTTTCTCTTACAATGTAGGTTCCGTATGCAAGCGGAATGGAGCATGCATATCCACGCTCATCCGTGAACATTTCTGTCTGTCCGTCTGCAGTCAGCACGACCGGAGTAGCGGATGTAAAATCATAGGAACCGTCCTTATTTTTCTTCAGGCTGCTCTCCAGATATGCACTGAATCCCACACCTTTTAACAGATCGGCATCGGTCTTTCCGTTGTTGGCTGCTTTGATGACCTGAAACGGCTGTTTGATCACATCTTCCAGAGAAGTTGCGGTACGTTCTACCGTCTGAACCAGATCTCCCTCGTCATTACACTCCAGATCATGTTCTCCCGGGTCTGCCAGATATCCGACAGGCGGAGTCAGTTCTTTAACGTAATACTTTCCGAGATAGAGGTCTGCGACTTCTGCATTTCCCTCGGCATCCGTAGTCAGGGTTGCAATCTGCGTTCCTGCCGGGTAAAGGACACCTGTCTGTCCATCCGGATGAACGATATCCTCACGGGCATACAGTCCGTAAACCGCACCCTCAAGGGTTGCATCTCCCTGTGCGGTCTTTCCGGTTTCGGAATCCTCTTTTACCAGTTTGATCTTCGCATTGATCCGCTCATTCTGGAACGTATGGTTGAAAGAAACCGTTGCCTCTTTGTCTGTTGTGTACTGGAAGGTAAAGGAGTACACATCCTCGCCGTTTCTCACATATCCAGCTGGTGCACCCAGCTCTTTCATGTAGTAGCTGTTGGCGATCGGCAGGTCTGCCTGATATACGGCTTTTCCGTCTGTTCCGGTCACTGCTTTCTCAATGAGAGTATCTTTCTTGACCACAATGGTTCCGTCCGCTGCTTTGATGTCATTTCCGGCATACAGACCATAGGTACCTCCCGGAAGATATTTCTTAGTTTCTTTATCCTGTTTATATACACTCACGCTTGCTTTCTGGCGGTCATTTTTGAATGTCACGCTTCCCATGACCTTTTCCACATTACTTCCGGCATAGGAAAGGGTGATCTCCTGGCTTTCGCCTGTGCATACCAGATTTTGTGGTGCCTGCATTTCTTTTACCACATATTTCCCCAGATATAGCTTATCCAGTGTGGCACTTCCGTCATCCCCGGTGGTGAGTCCGGCTTTAACCAGTGCATCTTTTTTGTAGATGATTGTTCCATCTGCGGATACAATTTCCGCTGCGGCATAAACGTTATAAACCGCACCTTTCTGTCTCTGCTCTGTATAAACAAAGGAAACACCATCATCAGTTACCTTTGCTCCGGTCAGGACTTCTCCTAATTTATAAACAGTCAGGCTTGCCATCTGCTCTGCATCGGTAACGGTTTGTTTTACAGTATCTCCGATGACCAGTTTCACATCGTAGGCTTTGGTATCCAGCAGATATCCGTTTGGTACGGAGATCTCTTTCAGGTATACGGTATCCTGTGTTTTGGTGATCGTAACGCTGGAAGCTCCGTTGGCATCTGTGGCCGGCATCTTTGTGATCAGGTTCTTTCCATCCTTGTCACTGTAAACGCCATAAACTGCACCTGCGATGGCTTTGTTGCTCTTACGGTCTTTCTTTACGATCTCCAGAGTTGCCTGTTTTACCCATGATACTTTAAAATCTACATATTTCTCATCGGTCACACCCTCGCCAAATACCAGGGCAAGGTCCTGTGTCTCGCTTCCGGTTGTGATCTTATAAGCGGAATAATCTTTGATGATGCTTCCCTTCATGGTGACAGACCATTCCCCTTTGACATCCACTGCCTGTGTCAGCGGTGCAGATAAGTAGAATTTGGTACCGCCGCAGATCTCCACGGATGCACCTGCACTGCTTGTTTTTCCCGTTGTCACATTATGCAGTTTGACACCGGACGGCAGCTTCATGGTGATGGTCTGCAGTTCGGATGCCTTGAAGGTGATCTCTTCTGTTCTCTGGCTGTTGCCGCTGATATATGCGGTAACATTTGCATTGGAGAAACTCATGTCCACTTCCGGTATCTCCGGCTGGCTCATGCAATAATTGTAGAGTTCCATTGCCAGAGCCTGTCCGGTTGCATTCGTACCGGAAAAAGCGTCACTACTGTTATTGGCATAAGACGCAGCCAGATGGACAATGATAAACTGTTTTCCAGCGGAAAAATCAGGATGTTTCTCTGAGAAAAATCCATTTTCGCCGGATGCTTTTGTGCCGTAGTAGCATACTTTTGCCAGTGCTTTGCTGTCACCCAGTTTGGTGATCTTATAGACACCATCCCCAGGTCCTGCCTTGGACGGCTGCACACAGTAGGCAGTTGCAGACACGTTTCCAAATTTTACGGTATATTTATAAGTTACATAGGAACCCAGACCGTAGTCTGCATAATAGTATGCAGCCCCTCTTGTCACATCTACGTCCTGTGTTGCTCTTGTACTGGTATTGACTGCGGTGAATGAAACGGTTTCCCCATCTTCCATTGCCATCAGGTCAATATCCTGTTCCCCTGCCTGCTCCAGAACATCGCTGAGTGTCAGCCCGGATTCTTCATCGGCTGTATTTTCCGTTTCGGATTCCTCTAATGCAGCATCAAACTCGGATTCGGAAAGTCCGTCCTGAAATTCGGGTTCTGTTTCTTCCGGTTCTTCTGTTTCAGATTCAGCTGTCTCCGGCTCAACAATTTCTGTCTCTACAGGCACTGTCTCAGTTTCTTCCTGCGAGGCAGCTTCCTCATCATCAGAACCTGTATCCTCTTCGGTAACTGCCTGTTCTGTCTGCGGTTCACTCTGAGCTGCTGTCACAGGCTCTTTTACGATCAGGTTTCTCCCAATCTGATAAACCGGGTGGTTCTGGTTGACTGGCTCCACATAATAAACGGCATGGTAAGTGTCTGCATGGCTGGTGCTGAAGTTCTCCCCGGCGTCATTCTCTGCTTTCTGGAATGTCACCTTGACTTTGCTTTCGTCCTTGATTTCCAAATTTGTAAAATCCGTGGAAACATCAAAGTCCTGTCCGACTTCCAGCTCCAGATCGGTGGCTTTTACCACTTCATTTTCATCCAGCTGATCCTTTACGGATTCATACGCTGGCGGTTCCGCCGCTTTCGGCTCTTCCGAAGCATACACCGTCAGCGGTGAAATGACCGTGGATAAGATGGTGACTGCCGCCATCACCCCTGAAAGGATTCGCCTGAATCGATATTTACTCTTCATGTTTTCTACCTCTTTCTTCTTTTTCTTCATTTTGCATAAGAACAGCCGGATGTTTCCACCCGGCCTGTCTGTTCTCATTATTCTGTTATCTCGCATCATCTGTCCGTCTTGGATTCTGCAGACAGGCATAGGTACTTTTGTCATACCGCCATGCCTTATCCCCGTCCAGATTGGCAAGCAGATGCTTCCGCACATTTTTGTATTCGTCCCCGATCAATCCGAGGCGGAGCAGAAAGGTGCGGAACGTAAATGCCGGGTTATCCCCGATCTCCGTCTTTTTTGCATGGGTACAAGATTGGTTGATCGCCTGTGCGGATATGGCAAGTGCCAGTGTGATATTCGACCGGACTTTTCCTGCATGGAGGGTGCTTTCAAAACAGCGCCATTCCAGTGTTCCCTTGGAAAAAACAGCGTGTAGGTTTAATGCATAATACCTTGTCCAGTTGTAATGCTCGGAGCTTCCGTCATTTCCCTCATACCATGCCCTTTTGAATTTTTCCATTGTAATGGTGCTGTTGGGCATCCTGCGGATCTTCTCCAATACCATAGGACGGACTTTCTGGCAGTACTCATCCTGTCTTCTGGTCTGTACATTCAAGGCTTTGAACAGAATGTCCTCTTTGCAGTACATGATCGTCAATGCATTTTTCAGACTCCTTGGTGTATGGTTGGATGCGTCCACATGGACATGCATGCCGCAGGAGGAATTAACAAAAGCACCTGCGTTTTTGACACACCGCACCACTTCCTGCAGCTTCCCCATTTCCGAATATTCCAGTTTCGGAGATACCATCTCTGTCGCATAGTCACTGTCCGCATCCAGACACCGCCCGTGAGATTTGTACTGACAACGGATACTGGAATCATAGGAAAACTTCCAGACCTTTCCATCCGGGTCTTTCACACACCATGATCTGTAAGAGCGGATGGAATATGGCTCTGTTCCGAACATTCTTCCAACAGCGGCAGCAGCCTTGTAACGACTGATGCCTGTCATCTCAATCTCTGTACCGAAATACTGGTTTTTTAAATCGATCTGCTTCACCCACCCCTCGCTTCTGGAACAGGTGAGCCGCTTCGGATCTCTTCATCTACTGCTTTCAAATTTCTGCCTATTGCTTCAATGACATTGACGGTGACACCATTACCGGCCTGCTTGTAAAGCTGGTTATCCGATGTTTCTTTTTCCATCTTGGAAATCTGCCCATCCCGGTATCCCTGCAGCCGCAGACACTCCCTTGGTATCAGTCTGCGGATTCTGCCGTGGTAGATCACGCCATGACGGTCGGTTGCCGTAATGGTGAACATTGGCTCTTCCGGTTCTTTCATCCTTCTTCCATTCTGGCGGACTTTTTCTTTGGCCGGTGTCAGCACTGCCCTTGGCGTTTCTTCCACCAGCACCCCGGAACTTTCGCCCCTGTGGTTATGGATGCTGGAATCTTGTCTGGTATTCAGACACCTTGCAACATCTGTCACCAGCGGCGGAGGCGAGATATCTACAAAATGCAGTGTCCCTTGCTGGTTTCCGGTCGTCAAAGTATGGGCGATCTCATGCCCGACTCTTCCCCTGCGGCTGTTGATACCCGGATAGCCGAGGTCAATGCTGTCTCCCTCGTAGGCCATCTTGTACCCTTTTCTGGTATTTTCCTTGATTGGGATACCGACTTCATATAATCCGGTCTTACCGCCCATGCCGCCAGCCCCACTGGTCAGCGTGCAGCTCAGTCCTTCTTCTGCGTAGACTCTTTCTCCCTGTTTGCCAGCATGGACTTGTATAAGAGCTGTTCCATTTGCTTTTGGGAAAGGTAATATTTTTCCGGCACATCTTCCATCAAGATATCCGACAATATACACCCGCTTCCTTGACTGGGGGACTCCGAAATCCTTGCTGTTAAGCACCTTCCATTCGACATGATACCCCAGTTCAGATAACGTACTGAGGATGGTGTGAAACGTCCGCCCTTTGTCATGCGAAAGCAGACCGGGTACGTTTTCAAGGAGAAAATACGCAGGTCGTTTGTCTGCAACCAGTCTGGCAACTTCAAAGAAAAGGGTTCCTCTTGCATCGGCAAATCCTTCCCTTCGTCCAGCGATTGAGAATGCCTGGCAAGGAAATCCCGCGCATAAAAGATCAAAGTCCGGCATTCGTTCTGTTTCAATATTTCTTGCGTCATTGCAGAACCACTCTCCTTCCGTATCAAACAGCACCCGGTAGTTGTGGTCTGCATACGCATCCGCTTCACAGTGTCCGACACAGGTGAAGCCCCCTGCTCTGTGCAGTCCTTCTCGGAATCCTCCGATTCCGCTGAAAAGGTCAAAAAATCGAATTGTTCCGGCTATCAGCCTCCCTTCGCTGCGAAAAAAACAGTGCAGATTTCTCTGCACCGTTTCCGTCTCTTGGTTTCTGTTTTGTGATGTCTATTCTTCTGATTCCGCTTCCTCTGGCTCAGATTCTTCTGCTTCTTCGGTTTCCAGTTCTGTTGGCTCTGCTTCCGCTGGCTCTTCGTTTTCTGGCTCTGTCGGCTCTTCATCTGCTTCAGCTTCGTCCGGCTCTGTCATTTCTCCGTCTGTTTCAGCTTCCAGTGCTTCTGTCTCAGGCTCTTCTGCTTCAGGTTCTGCTGACTCTTCATCCGGTTCTGATTTCGCAGTCTCAGGATCTTCCATTTCTGTTTCTTCGGCTTCCTCTGACTCTGCTTTCCATTTGGCTTCTTCTTTTTCGATTGCATCTTCGATAAGCCCGATTAAGAAGTCTTTCTGTTTCATGCCATTCCTGGCGAGGACTGCTTTCAGTCTGGAAAATAAATCCTCGGTTACCTGTACTGCTACTGTTCTTAAATCTGCCATGTTCGTCTTTTCTCCTTTTCTTGTCATGTGTTCTTCGATTACCATTTCAAGGTATTTTGGTATGCTGATTCCTAACTCTTCGACCTCCAGCTTTAGCCTCTCATGCAGCTCTACCGGAATCTTTCCGCATATGTTTTTCATCTCCACTGCGTTTGTTCTCCTTTCTTTTTTCTACACACAACATACCCTAAAACGTGACAGAAAGCTATTCACAATACCCAACGAATATGAGGCTCTCAAAAGCTCCCAAAGGATGCAGATCCAATAACATTCAATAGGCATCACCCCTTTCAAAAATCCGTGATTTATACTAATTTGACTGCTTGAATTTTGGCTATTTTATCACCGGAAAAGACTTGACTTTTTCAGAATGCATTCTCTAATCCGGAGAGAAAATCCAGCATCTGGGATGGGATTTCTTCCTTATTTGAAACACTTTCCCCGGAGCCTGAAATGGAAACACCTGCCAGTTCTTCCCGGATTGCCTGCCGGATGCTTTTCTCCAGCTGGTTGTTTTCCTGATCTTTTAAGATCACCTGAACCAGATAGCTGCTCTTCTGTCCATCTGGAACACTTTGCAGGATCTCCCATGCCTTTTTGTGATCTGGGTTATCAAGGTTCAGGCGGAACGAGAAAACAGGCCTCTTTACTTCGCGCACATCTGCCCCACAATCCGCTCATAGCCGGAAGCATTGGCGTGTACGTCTGTCAGGTAAATCTGCCGACACAGCCCGTCCTGCGGTGTCACGTGCCGTTTCAGAATGCTGGCTCCGCCGCCCATGATCACGGACGGAATTGCCTTCAGATCGAACCCGGCTTCCATAATTGCAGACAGTATTTTCTCCGTGTAGAGCCTTCCCTGCCGGACAATGATTTCTTTTGCGGCCGGGTCCATGCTGCAGCTCTGGCCGTTCAGAACACGTTCGATCTGAATATCCGTTACAGACAGTCCGGTATTTCTGCGTACCTGCTCGGTGATCTCATCCACACACCGGATCACACCAAGTTCCAGGCTGCGGCAGGTAGCGGCATTTGGAACACTGTTGTCCAGCCGCATCAGGTCTACGGTCCAGCCACCGATATCTGCGAGAAGAACAGAAGGCTCGTCCCGAACACATTCCGGGTGGAGAGCCAGGGCTGAGTATCCCTGTGGGAACAGTTTTACATCCTGAATCCGGATCTCATAGCTCTCATCCTCGTACCGGAAACGCAGAGGCTGCTCTTTCCGAAACAGATATTCCCGGAAGCCTTTTTTCTCCCTGCCAAAACTTGCCAGTGGGAGGCCGGCTGCCAGAACCACATCTGTTTTCCTCTCTCCCCGGCGGTAGCGGATCTCCTGTGCAATGGCTGCCATTGTCAAAAGATAATAATTGTCATTGGAAGTCTTGCTTCTCACCAGCGTCTGCCGCCCAGTTCCACACACATAAAATTTCCCATTGTACTGCAGGACATTCTGCATGGTATACGGCTCGTAATCGTATCCAGTCAGTCCGGTCGGGAAACATACATGGGGAGTTTTTATGGCATAATATCCATGGTCAATTCCTATAATGATAAGTCACCACATCCTTTCAGGTTTTTCTTGTTCTTTTCCAGCAGGTGGTCTTTTGGTCTGGAAAAAGAAAAAGGGCAGAACCCCGAAGAGCCCTGCCCATGATATTTGCATTAGTTTACGTTGCTATTTATTGTTCGTTATTAAAAGCGAATACTATTGTTTCTAGTAATTTTTTCATATTTTTCCATTCTTCTGTTTTAAAAACTTCATCACCTCTCTCAATTTTATTACGCATTTCATGAAACTTATGCTTTATATCATCTTTATAAGAAATCACTCCTTGATATAATGCTTCTTCAACATTATTTTTATTTCGTATTCGTTTTCTCGATTCCCATTCAATTGGATAATAGTTCCCACCAGTTTTTATAATGGAATCTGGCAAATACAATTCAATAGAAGCAGCTTTCTTGTTAATGTCATCAGGCACAATTTTCCCATTAGGTGCAATAGTTGGGTATTTATGAAACATTGTAATTTCTGGATATAATAATATTCTAAAATTTGCCGGCCAGTTTTTTATTTCATTTAATAATGAGCATTTACTAGAATATCCCTCTGCATCATTATCAAAAATTGCAATAAAATTTGCTCTAATTTTTGAAAAATAAAAAGTTTTAAGATTTTTTATTACATATGATGTTCCTCCATCTCTTTTTCCACCAGATTCATCACTGAAATCCATAAAATAAAATAAATCTGAAAGATGAGGATATAACTGTGACATCGCAAATTCTAAAATATCTTTATCGCTTGACCCTTCAACAAGAACAATTGTTTTTGAAACGTTCTCTGTCGCTGCTAGTGCTTTGGGAATACAATCATCTGCCCAATTATCCAAATTTGAGAAATCCAATATTATCTCCATATCATTTGCACAATATTCTAGTATAAGTCTGTATACATATTTATAATTGATTATTTCAGGATTTAAAGCATAAAATGATTCGCTATCCTCATCTTTCAAAGAATAAAATATAACTTTGTCACACTCTGTTGTAATATTAACCTCTGAAAGTGTTCCTCCAAATTGTATGTTTCCATTTGCAAGTTCATAAGAAACAATTTTTTTCATTGCATTTTTCCATTTTTTTAATGAAACATTTTTCTTAATCCGAATTTCATTATTCTTGTCCTCTTCATCATAATCTCCCTGTAAATGATACAAAAAAGATGAGTAGTCTACTGCTTGAACCATTTCATCATTAAATATTTTTTCAAAATTATTAAGTCCAAATCCCTGTGCATCTAAGCGTTCTTTTGCACGCCGAACAGTCGTCCTATACATATATTTAGTGTATGTTCCGGCATCTTTATCATCATCGTCTATATTACAATTATTTACTACAATAAGGTCATTTTTTGAAAAAAACAGACTAACGATTTTGCTATCCAAATAGTTTCTAAACCAATGTAATGATAAATTTCCAATTACTATATCTGCATATTCACTCATAATTAGCTTCACACCTTTTTGCTTCATTATTCTTTTACAAATTCATAAAATACAAATCTGCTCTATTGATAATGATATCACAAAAATGTTCTACTGCATATTTTAATTCAATTTTTGAATCCATTCTCTGCTTTCTTTGGGTGCATTTTTACAAAAATTCTGCATCCACATTTTATGCAAGCTAATTTCTGATTCTGTATTTCCTATGTTTCCAACACAGCCCCCCATTTCCTGAAGTGCTTCCAGACAATCCCATTCCTTTTTGAACTCTCCTGCAAATTCCATCCACACTTTTATATGGTATTCCTTAAAACCAAAATGGTAAATCAAGTAGGTCAACCTGTCAAAATCAGCTAACGGCATTTTTTCTTTTTTCAGCAATAACCTTTTATCATGCTCGCTGCATAGATATAAAAATGCAAGCTGTTCTATCTTTGCCTGCTCCATATATTTCTCCCTTCTCTTCTACTTTGTCTCACTTTTACAACCGATTCTACCTTGTCCAATCGTTAAAATCAATACAGATGGTGCAAAAAGTGAGACAAGCCATCCTTTTACCAGAGAGGAAGAGATTTAAAATGCCAAAGCCAAGGACACAGTCTGGTGAGAAGAATCTGATCAGCCAACGGTTGATTGAGCTTCGCAGGACTCACAATATGTCTCAGCGTGATCTTGCCTATAAACTCCAGTTAGCTGGTTACGATATGGATAAAAATGTAATCACCAGAATCGAAACAAACAAGCGTTATGTCACTGATCTTGAATTAAAAGCCATTGCTGAAATCTTTCAGGTTTCATACATATTTCTCATTGATGGCAAAGACGAATAGAAGTGACAAATGGGGAAGTTCAATCGTGCTTCCCCATTTTATCCGTCCTTATTACAGATTCAGTAGTTCTAAGATTTTCTGCATACCGGCCTGATATAAAGATTCCGCATATAATATCCATCTTTCACTGACTTCAGTAACATATGCGTCTATCGTTTTTCGCTTTTCTTTTGCTAATCCCATTGTCTGAACTTGTTCTTCATATTTTGATATTTTTTCCAGCATTCCCTGGTACGCTATATTTTCTTTCAGCTGTTCTTCGACCTCATCAATCCAGGTATCCAGCAGCAATTCCAGCAGTTTCTGTGTGTCACCGTCATCCTTTCCCAGTATTGCTTTTTTTATTTTCCCCAGCATAGCTCCATAAGAAATCATTTGAGCCTGTCCCATATAAAAATGGTACTCTTCTTCTATCATTTCCTTTTCGCTCTCCAGTTGGAAATATCGATGTACTGCCTTATGCTCTTCTTCCGTTAGGCTGATTGACTGATTCGTCTCCATAAATGTTTCTATCACTGGATACTTCTCTGTAAGTTCCAGTATTTTCTTTTGCAGTCTCTGGTATTCCGCATCATGCTTTTTCAGATAGGTGCATACCTGTTCTCCTATCCGTATCCCCAGGCACTGCTCATTCCAGATAATATCTGGCTGTGTTGTCATATCGGTGTCTCCCTTCTGTGTAGTTTTCCTGTTCCAAGCACAAGACTATACCACACTTCTGGAAGAAAGCTATTCATCAAACCTACTGAAATCTCCTGGCAGATCCTGTGCAACCTATCCCTTTTCCCACAAAAAAACTGGTATGAAAGACTCCTTGTTCTCTCATACCAGCTATCTATTTCTTATTTAACTGAATACACATTCTTTTCTATTCTCTGTGTATCCTGTACTTATTTATGGCAAAAATCAGACTACAGACACGCTATACACTCTTATGCTACATAATCCAGTTTACGGCAACTGGGCTCAAAGGTCACGTTGGAAACAGACACGCCCATATCACTCAGGGGGCACAGATAACTGGCCCCGCTGAAATACTGTCCGGCCACCGTATTGGGACCGCCTTGGGGAAACAGATTATGAAATACTTCGCTCATTGTCTGCCATCTCCTTATTTCAGCTTGCCACCATCGCTGAACGCATTGCCCACACGCTCACCCAGCACATGATAGCCGTTGTTTGCCGGTTCATAAGAGATCGGCCGGAACTTGTCCATGTCCAGCTTTCCATCGCTGCTCAGTACGCTTTCGTCAATGCTCACATTCACAATCTGACCGATGATGTTGCCGTCCTCGCTCACTTTCAGGAGTTTGCACTCCAGAGCTACCGGCAGCTCATCGATGAGGGGCGCATCCACCGATTCGCTCTTGGTGCAATGGAAGCCAGACTTCTCCATCTTTTTCGGCTCATTATTTGCGGACACCATGCCAACATAGTCCGCAGAAACCGCATGGGCAGCGTCAGCAAAACTGACGGTAAACGCTCCCTTTGCCTGGATATTCTTGGTGGTCTTATGACCAGCGCTCAGACACAGTACTACCTTGTCTGCATCGTACAGGCCGCCCCATGCGGCATTCATGGCATCAGGATTGCCGTTTTCATCATAGGTGCCGATCACAAGCACCGGCAGCGGATAAAACCAGGATTTTGTTCCAAAATTCTTACGCATTGCAAATTCCTCCTTACTTCTGACCATCCACGTCCGGCACAATGCTCGCATACTTTTTCAGCATTGCCGGGGTACTGTGGTAGTAGCGCTTCTGCTGATCCATCGCCGCAATTCGATCCAGCTCATTATCCGTCAGCGTGAAATCAAACACATCCAAATTATCTTTGATGTGCTGGGGATTCTTCGATCCGGGGATTACAATGTTGCCGCTCTGTATATGCCAGCGCAGGATAATCTGGGAATTACTCTTTCCATATTTGTGCGCCAGTTCTGTAAACAGAGGCTCCTCCCGCAGAGTTTTATCCCCGTGGCCCAGGGGATACCAAGCCTGGATGACGATGCCTTCTTTATCCAGAAATGCCTTCAGTTCCTTCTCCTGCGAGTAGGGGTGCACCTCTGTTTGGAGCACGGCAGGCTTTACCTCGCAGATGTCCAGAATCTCCTGCACCTGCTCCGGGGTAAAGTTGGAAAGGCCAATGGCGCGCACCTTGCCCTCTTTGTAGGCTTTCTCCATGAGCCGGTAACCTGCGATATAGTTGCCTGCGGGCTGGTGGATCAGCAGCAGGTCAATGTAGTCGGTTCCCAGGCGCTGGAGCGTCTTTTCTACCGCATCTTCCTGCTCATAAAAACTGGGCCACAGTTTGGTTTCCAGAAAAATCTCATCTCTCGGAATCCCAGATTTCCTCATAGCCCGGCCAACGGCTTTTTCGTTCACATAGGCATTGGCCGTGTCAATCAGGCGGTATCCGCACTGAAGAGCGGAGAGGACGGATGCCTCCGCTTCATCCGGGGTAAGCAAAAAGGTGCCAATGCCTGCCATGGGCATTTTGATTCCGTTGTTCAAAGTTGCATATTCCATAAATAAATCCTCCTTAAAAGTGATTGCTTGTTTGTACCAATACAAACAGTGTTTACCAAAATTTGTGGCTGGCGGTTCAATACACCAATGCCGTAAAGGAAAACGTGACTAACTTCCACCGCTTTTCATCCTGGGTGTACACTTCCGTCACCATAAAGTGGTGAGTGGTTTCCTTCCCGTCCAGCAGTAGGCTGTAATCGCAGTCAGTAAGCACCACTCCGGTATCTCCAAACAACTCAGCCTTCTGACTGTGGAAGGTAATATTCGTAGGTTGAAAGGCCCCACTGGTGTAAAATTCGATTTCCTTGTCCAGTTTGCAGGTGATGCCAATATGGACAAAGTTGCAGTCAGGATGAGCACAGGCTCGCATCCCCACTTCGTCGGCGTGTTCCATAGCTTCCCAAAACTGCCGAGATATATCAAGTAGCGTTTCGTTCATGAGCATACTCCTTCCGTTTATTTTAACGGCGTTCCACCGAATACCGCAGACATATCCATATGATCCAGGGCGTCGTCCAGAGCGCGCACCTCACTGGGCGTCAGAAAAACAGATGCGGCCCCAGCATTTTCTTTCATGCGATCTTCCTTGCGAGTGCCAGGGATGGGTACAATCCACGGGTGCTTACACAACATCCAGGCCATGGAGATCTGGGCCGAGGTTGCTCCTTTTTCCGCAGCCATATCTGCGAGCAGTTTCAAAAGTGCGGCATTTTGGTCCACAGCTTTGTCAGTGAACTGGGGCATAGCAGCACGGTAGTCGGTGGCGGCATCAAAGCGCTGCCCCTTGCCATATTGCCCGGTGAGGAACCCATTGGCCATAGGGGAAAAAGCCACCAGGCCCACGTCCAATTCTTCCAAAATGGGGAATAATGGTTCATAATGCCGTGCCATCATAGAGTATCGGTTCTGTACCGCCGTCACCGGGCACACGGCATGAGCCCTCCGCAGGTAGTCTTCATTTGCCTCCGAGATGCCCCAGTGAGTAATTTTGCCTTCCTGGATCAGATCAGCCATCACCTCCGCCACAGTTTCCGGCTCTACGTTGGGGTCGATTCTGTGCTGGAAATACAGGTCAATGTGATCAACACCCAACCGCCGCAGCGAACCATCTACAGACCGACGGATGCTCTCCGGTCTGGAGTCCGCAACCAACGGCAGCGGAACTTTTCCGCTCTCACGATCAAACCGCAGGCCGAATTTCGTGGCGATCACCACACGGCTTTTTACATCTGCCAGTGCTTTGCCCACCAACGCCTCGTTCACATGAGGGGCGTCGGCGGTACCGTACACCTCAGCGGTATCGAAAAAAGTATAGCCCAAATCAAAGGCGTGGCGGATCAGACGGACAGCTTCCACTTCCTCCGTAGGTGCACCATACGCATGAGAAAAGCCCATGCACCCCAGACCTACAGCAGATACGTTCAAATCAGTGCCCAGTGTTCTCATCTGCATCATCTTTCTCTCCTTTGTGATTCTATTGTAATCCATTGCGAAAAAAACAGAAGTCTCCATTGGTTATGGAGTGATAAGTCAAAGGTTTTAACTTCTTCGGATTCCGGTATATTTCCTTGAGATTTTCAGAAAAGAGCAGGCTCTCCCCGAAAGCGGAAGAACCTGCTGCTATACGGATAGTCATGAGGCAACCCGTGTTGTTAGTTATCTGCAAATATTGCTTCCAACCAATGGTTGTAGGTAGGAATCCAGTCTCCGCTTGCGCCAAAGCCGTGCGGCATATTGTCAAGTTGAAGTCGTTCTACCAAAACACCTGCTTGTTCCGCTGCGTCGGCATTTGCCAAGAACTGCTGATAAAAGGGGTCGCGTGTTCCATAGCAATAAAATGTAGGCGGCAAATCGCCGGAACGAAGCAAGTCTACATCAGTGGTTCCCACACTCAAACGGCCATAGAAGGAATAGATCATGCCACAAGCCGCCGCATCTGCCGAAACGCTGTCCAACTCATCCGGCTGGTAGTCCGGAGCCAGCGCAGTGGGAAGTACATCCCCATCAAAGTTCAGGAGCATCTCGCCGCTTAAAATACCACCGGCAGAAAAGCCCATCACTGCGATGTCCTGTGGATCGATGCCATATTCCTCCGCATGAAAGCGAACAAAACGAACTGCTCTGGCCAGATCCAGCGCACCCTCTTGCTGGGTATAGGGCCGCAAACGGTAATCCACCACAAAGCTCTGATAACCAAGGGCACTCAATGCTTCTGCTACATCCACACCTTCCGGCTGGTCACTGCGATATTGGAACGCTCCACCTGGACAGATAAGCACAGCACCTTTTATATCCACACCCTCCGGGACGGGATAACTGGTAAGATAGGGCCGGAAATCCGGATCATCCGAATACCTTCCATTGTTCACGGTATATTCTGTTTGAGCCGGTGCGTTATCTTCTTCCCATAAATAAAGCACTTGCTGTTGATCGGGTGTGACCGTAGCGGTGGCCACAGTGTTACCTTCTCCCGCTGTCGGAGCAGCTGTTCCGCTGTCAGATAGCCCCAGTTCTGTGCCCCATTCACGTATTTCCTCATCCGAGGTGCTTTCCGTTATCAAAAGCACACTGGTTCCCATCAACGCACCTGGCTCCAGCTCCGAAATCGCAGAACTCACGGCAGACGGATCGATACCGTCCCCTAAAACAAACGGATAGATTGTACGGGCACCAAAATCGTGCCTGTTCAGAAAATCCTGAATTTGTGGCGAAAGCTGTTGGTCGCGAGCATCAAACCCCATCAAAACAAATTCATACGCATCAGCCTGCAAATTGCTGTCATCCGTTATCTCTATTAAATCTGCACTCAGTGTATCAGCCAGTAAGCTGGCTGCCCTTACAACTGCTTCCTGTTCAGAATCATACGCTATAAGGATATTTGTTCGCGTTTGTTGTGTCTGGTTATCATTTACATCTTCAGACTGGGGTAAATCATTATTTACGGTTTGCCCAGCAGAAGTACTCTCATCATTTCCACAGGCAGCTAAACTGAAAAGCAATGCCGCCACAAGAATCAGTATGAGCGTCCGTTTCATCTGGCGAGCCTCCTTTCATAGTTGCTTAGAGGCCAAAACCGGCTGCCCATTGTGCCACTTCGTCACGACTTCCGGCTACATCATTTCTGGAAACCGTCAGGCCGTTTTCACTTACTATTGCACCTGGCTGAAGTTCAGCAATCGTGCTTTCTGTTCGAGAGAATCCGCTTCCTCCATGGGGGCAGAAGGGGATGATGGTTTTACCGGAAAAATCGTATTCCTCTAAGAAGGTATACAGTGCCTGGGGCATATCTCCCCACCAATTTGGGTAGCCGAGAAAAATCGTATCGTACTGTTCCAAATTTTCGATATGAGTGGAAAGTTCTGGCCGTGCATCCTCGTCTTGCTCCTGTGCAGCTTGATCGACCAAAGGATCGTGATCCAGCGGGTACTGCTCAACAGTTTCAATCCGGAACAAATCGCCTCCCACAGTACTCTGAATAATGGACGCCATGTACTCCACATTGCCCATTACTTCTCCATCATTGACTACAATACTGGCTCCGGCGATGGCATCCACGCCTTCTGTATCTACATCTTCCGGCATAGTGAAATAGGCGATCAGAATATTGCTATCTGAGTTGGGACTGACCGTTTCCTGCTCCATGGTATTGGAAGAGGACTGTGTTGCATCCGAATCTGTTTCCGGGGGCTGGACTGTGGAAGATTCTGTACTTGAAACCTGGTCGGGCCCCGAAGTCTCGCTGCTGCAAGCGGAAAAGCTTAAAAGAAGTATTCCTGCAAGAAAAAAGGAAAAAATACGCTTCATGGGGGTCCTCCTTCCTGATTGTTATGACAGGCTCAGGCTATCCAGCCATTCCTGCACATCGCCCTCACTAACGCTGGAACGGAAACGCATTCCTTCCTGCCAGTCTCCGGTTCCGGCCAGTTCTGCCAGCAGTTGTCCGCTTTCACCCAAACCGGAGCTTGCCGAAGTGGCAAATGGAATCACTGTTTTGCCGGTAAAGTCATTCGCTTCCACAAACGTATCCACCGGCCATGCAGCAATTCCCCACCAGATGGGATAACCGATAAACACAGTATCATAGCTGTCCCAGTTCTCCACCGTGTCGCTCACCAGTTCCACATCCCGCAAAGACTCATCCGCATATTCCTGAGAAACCCGGCTGTCCTCATTGTTGTAGTTCAAATCTTCGTCCGTATAAGGATCAGCAGGTTCCAGTTCAAACAGGTCGCCGCCGGTAATATCTGCAATGTAAGTAGCTGCCTGTTCGGTATTGCCAGTAGCAGAGAAGTAGACTACCAGTGTGTTACCAGCCTCCACTTCGGTTTCCTCCTGGGAAGCCGGTTCCTGACTGGCGGCGGTGGACGATGTGTCGCTTGCTTCACTGGATGCAGGGGGAACGGAAGATTCCGGCGTACTGGATTCATTTGTGGAAGATGTGGTGTTTCCACAGGCAGCGAGGCTCAACGCCATTACAAAGCACAAGAAAATTGCAGTCAGTTTTTTCATAATGAGCATTCCTTTCCTGTATTAATCGGGGCTCTTATTCATAGCATTCATGGAAAATTTCCAGAATCTCTTCATGGGTCATAGGCTTATAGCTGCCCTGGGAAATACCACAGGAATCAGCGATTTCTTTTAGTTGCTCCTTTTGTGCGCCCAGCTCCTTGAGGGTAGTTGGCAAGCCAATCTCTTGAATGAAGCTTGAAAGGGCATCGATACCGGCCAGAGCCAACGCTTCATCGGATTTTCCATCCCGCTCAATTCCCCATACATTTTCGGCAAAACGGACAAACTTGCTTAAGCCTTCCTTATACACATGACGGTAATACACCGGATGGATCACCGCCAGACCACAGCCGTGGTTGCAGTTGGTATAAGCGCCCAGCTGGTGCTCCATGTTGTGGCATTCAAAGTCGCACTTTTTTCCCATCTTGATGAGTCGGTTTTCCGCCATGGTGGAATCCCACATCAGATTGGACCGAGCCGTATAATCCTCCGGGTTGTCCATGGCAACACGCAGATTTCGGATCACACTACGCATCAGTGCCTCCATGATGTCATCGGAAACATTGTCCTCATTGGGCTGGCTGAAATAGGTCTCCATGATGTGGCTGAGGATGTCAAAGCTACCAGATGCCATCTGTTTTTTTGGTACAGAGAAGGTATAGGTGGGGTCCATCAGAGCAAATCGGGGATTGAGAGCCGGATAATCCCGCCCTGTTTTTATCTTTCTCTCTTCATTGGTGATTACCGCGCCGCCGTTGCACTCGCTGCCAGTACCAGCCACAGTAACTACTACACCCAGAGGCAGCGGCTCAAAGTCGATGACGCCGGGGTGAGCCCAGAAATCCTCCCAGATGTCCCCGTCATACCGGGCAGCCAGAGAGACAGCTTTGCAGCAGTCCATGGTGCTGCCTCCGCCTACGGCCAGAATCATATCCGCTTGATTGTCCCGTGCCAGCCTCGCACCCTCCTGCACTTTGGCGTAGGTGGGGTTGGACATAATGCCGGAGAACTCCACGATGGTCTTTCCAGCGCCTTTCAGAATGCCAGTGATTTCATCGTAGACACCATTGCGCTTGATGCTGCCGCCGCCATAGGCCAGCAGGATGGTCTGCGCATTTTTTGTCAGACAGGTCAGATATTCCTTCACACAGCCCTTGCCGAAATAGACCTTCGTGCTGTTTTGAAAAATAAAGTTGTTCATATCCATACTTCCTTTCTTAAAATTTCATGATTCATCGGTTACATTTGAGCTTCCCAAAAAGCAACAGCCTCATCAAGCCATCCTTCCGCCACAGTACCGGTTCCCAATCCGAATCCGTGGGGCAGTCCTGGATAATGATGAAACTCCGTTGGAATACCAAGGGTACTCATGGAGGTTAGGCGACGTTCCATGGTTCGCCAGTTTGCAATGCCATCGCTTTCTCCCACACAGGCGAAAGTTGGTGGATCGTTTTCCGTATAATCACTGTGGCCCGTGTACTGCATAATTACTGCACTCGGCTGTGGAAGGTCATCCCCTCCAAATGCCGCCGGGCCATAGGACCCAAGCCACGCTGCCATACGGGCTCCGGCTGAACCGCCCCAGAGAGAGTATCCTTTCGTATCAACTTCCAGTTCTTCTGCGTGTTCAAAGATAAAACTGATTGCCCTTGCCAAATCCTCACAGGCGGTTTGGGCTCCAGGGCGATAGATGAGAGCAAAAGCATTATATCCTCGTTTGGAAATTTCCAGCGCATGAGGGAAACTGTCCTGCATAGCGCCCACATAGGCAAAACCGCCTCCCGCATTACATACGGCGAATTTGGCTCCGGGATCGCCTTTGAAGAAAAACAATCCTGTATCCTCTTTATCCGGATCTTCAGCTTTTTCTTCTTCTGTATAAATATCGTAGAAAACAGTTTCACCAGCGTTGGCTCGCTGCCACAGGGTATTGACAATCTCTACGGTTTCATTTGGGTCGATGTTGTTGTACCAAGTGAGTTGCAGTTCACCCAATGTATCGCCGCTCATATACCAATCATCCACTGGAAAAAGCAAGCGTCCGTATTTTCCAAAAATGGGATCATCAATCACTTCTTGAATGGGGGTGGATACAGTAAATGGCTCTGTCATTTGATCCGTAGGCGCAAAGCCGGCTGATTCCTGCTGAAAATCTGCATCATCCAAAGGTGCGGTGCTCTCTGCCGAGTGAGATTCACCGGAAGAAGTTGTCTCTGTTTGTCCAGGACCCGCACATCCTGCGAGGCACAGCAACAGACAAACCGTAGCTACCAGAATTCCTTGCACCTTCATTTTGTCACCTGCCTCTCTTCCTTTTCTGATTTCATTATAAAAAAAACGAGACTTCCACAGAAGTCTCGTTTCGTTATGTAGTATTTACCTTTTGGTTATCACTTGTCCCGTCCAGTTTCTTTTTGCACCGCCCTTAGAAACTGCTTGACTACAGGGGAAGGATCTGGTGAATGGAGCAGGCCATAGGGAATTGTGTAACTCCAATCCACGGGTAGGATTTTCAAAAGCGGATGGACGTACTGCCACTTAGGCACCGCCATCAACACACAATTGTTATTTTCGCACTGGTTAAAGGCATTCACATCGTAAAAGTCAAAGTCCACAATTTGGATCTTCGGATGGTTTTTCCAAAGATCATCTCGTAGCAAATCTACATAGTGGCTCCATTCCCGACGCATCATCATGAATTTTTCGCCATACAGATCCTGAACGGTGAGCCTGTCTTTTCCCGCCAGCCGGTGATGAATGGACACCGCCGCGCAGATAGGTTCCCTTGAAATTTCCAACCCGGCACAGCGGCGCAGGTTCAACATTGTTTCATCAAAGATACCCGCTATTACATCGATGTTCTGTCCCAAATTGGCCAGAATCTCCCGGGCGTTCTCGGGTGTATTGTCGAATGGCACCAGTTGAAATTTAACTCCTGGACATTCATCCTGCAGTTTTGGCCACAGATCCACCAAAACCTGAGCTGGTGTCATGGATGATGTACCGATACGGATGATGTCTTCGCTCTTTTTCATGACATTTTTTGCCCTGGTCACCGAATCTTTGCAATATTGGATGATGTATTTTGCGTCCTGTGCCAAAGATTTGCCAGCCTCCGTCAGCTGAAGACCCCGATGGGTGCGCACAAAAAGCTGCAGATCTAGATTTTCCTCCAGCAGATTGATCTGTTTGATGACTGCCGGGGGGGAAATAAACAATTTCTCTGCAGCTTTGTTGAAGCTACCGCATTCTACTACACATAGGAAGGTTTCCAATTGAGGGTTATACATGGGAAATATCAATCCTTCCTTTTCTGTTTTTTCTTAAATCAACAGGCTTTTGCGCTTTCTTGGGAATCATCCAAGACCGGCCAAATCTCTGCACGCCTTCTATCCGCCCTTCTTCACAGAGCTTCTGAATCCAGCGTTCTGATATATTCCACCGCTCAGACGCTTCTTTTACTGACATAATATCCATTGTTCCCTCCACGATTTTCTTAGGCAATACCGCACAGAAAAGTAGGCGCGATATTGCCAGAAGTGATATAATAAGACCATGGATAAACAGATGACAATGTCTGCGCTTAGTGATGAGTTGGCGCAGGTACGG
>ERZ779885.458-NODE-458-length-46864-cov-11.286142_pt1 | contig 46864 bp, 43 predicted proteins | sample MGYA00511554_ERZ779885 | MGnify/ENA primary metagenome ERZ779885 (study PRJEB29588, sample SAMEA2160998) | human gut metagenome | biome: human gut; feature: human-associated habitat; material: faeces | place: Denmark | collected 2008/2010 ... | reverse complement strand
GACCGGCTGCGCCTGCGGAGCCGGAGGCTCCCGTAGCTCCGGTGGGACCGGGGACGCCCTGCGGACCCATCAGGCCCATGGGACCCTGAGGACCGGTCAGTCCGGTCGGTCCGGTGGGACCGGTTGGCCCGGTGGGGCCCATGGGTCCCGGAATCGGGCAGCAGGAGGGAATGCAGCAGTTTCTCTCACATTCCGGAGAGCATTGATACACCTTCACTCCAAAAACCATCCTTCCATCTCGTTGTTCCGGGCGGTTCCGCGTCCGATGCGGTCCGGAATCCGCCCGCTTGAAGAGGAAAACGCGCAAGCCCCGGCAGGGGAGGGCAGCGGAAGAGATTCCGGTCCCTGGTCGCGCGATCCCTTCTCCCAACAGAATATGCGCCGCGTCCGCGGATGGTGTGAAGGAGAGACAGAAAAATGGGGCTGCTGCAAAACGAAAATGCAGCAGCCCCATCAGACGCCGGAATGTTCCGGCGGGCCGGTCAGCCGGTTCGGCCGCGCCAGCCGCGGGTTCGGATGTAAAACATGACGATGAGCAGAACGGCCGCTCCGGTCCAGGCGATGACCTCTGCGAGGAAGACGCCGTCCTGTCCGACGTAGACGGGCAGGAACACCGCGCTGCCGATGCGCATAAGCATTTCGATGAATCCGGAGAGCATCGGAACGATCGTATCACCCATGCCCTGCAGAGCGGAGCGGTAAACGTGCAGAAGATAGAGCACAAACAGCATCACGCTCATGATGGCCAGGTACCGGTACGCCACGGCGAGCACCTGATCCTGTACGCTCTGCTCGCCGGAGAGGAAGAGGGAGAGCAGCGGGCGGCCAAAGAGCAGCATGCAGGCCGTGATGACAAGCGCGGTCGCCACAGCCATGAGGGCCGCCGTCCGGATGCCGCTGCGGATCCGGTCATAGCGCTTTGCGCCGAGGTTCTGTCCCGTATAGGTAGCCATCGAGAAGCCGAAGCTGGTCGCGGCGATCTCGAGCAGGCCGTACAGCTTGTTCGTCGCCGTGTAGCCCGCCACGAAGAGCACGCCGAAGCTGTTGACGACGGACTGCACCACCATGCCGCCCACGGCGATGATAACATTCTGTGCGGCGACCGGCGTACCGAGTCCCAAAAGGCGCTTTGCTATTTCCGGATTGAGCCGGAAATACTCTTTTTTCAGGTGGATGACCTTCACGTGCAGCACAGCGCGCAAACAGTAAAGCGCTGCAAAAAGCTGTGCGATGACCGTTGCGACGACCGCACCCGCAATGCCCCAGTGGAACACCATAACAAACAGCAGATCAAGCCCGACATTCAGAATAGATGCAATGACCATGGCATACAGCGGCGTTTTGCTGTCGCCGAGCGCACGCAGGATGCTTGCAAGCACGTTATATGCCATGATGATGGGTATACCCGCAAACATGATGCGCAGGTATGTGAACGCGCCGCCGATGATCTCCTCCGGCGTGTTCATGGCGCGCAGCACGGGTGCCATGGCGACTTGGCTCAGAATGACGGTCAAGATTGAAATGACCGCCGAAAGCGAGATCGTCGCGCCGATGGAGCGGTTAAGACCCTCGTGGTCTTCCGCGCCGAAACGCTGCGCCATGTAAATGGAAAAGCCCTGCGCAAAGCCTTGGATAAGCCCCAGCACGAGCCAGTTCAGCCAGTCCGCCGCACCGAGCGCCGCCAGCGCGTTTACGCCGAGCGCCTGCCCCACAATGGCGGTATCCACCACCGTGTAGAACTGCTGAAACACGTTGCCCAGCATCAGCGGTATCGCAAAAGTGAAAATCAGCTTTGCAGGGCTGCCTTTTGTCATATTTTGAATACGTTCTGTTTTTGCCATAAACCCCTCATGATTTCGCCGAAAGTTTTTCCGGCAATTTTTGAATACGAATGTAATATGTCACGCACAGCAGTGCCGCCGCGCCGAACCACGCGGAGACCTCTGCAATGCAGATGGAAAGAAAACCCAGATCGAACACTTTAGAGAGCACGAGCACAACGGAAATGCGCAGAATTAGCTCCAGCGCGCCGGAGAGCATCGGCACCACCGTGTCGCCGAGACTTTGCAGGGAAAAGCGGTAGACGAACAGCAAACCCAGCACCCACATCATCGCACCGCCGCACAGCAAATACGGATACGAAGCTTCGATGACCGTCTGCTCCACGCCGGAGACGAACGCCGCCGTCAGCTGGCGGCCGAACAGAATCATTGCGCCGCCGATGAAGAAATCGACGATGAGCACCATCAAAATGCCGCGGCGCACGCCAACCTTAATGCGGTCAATGCGTCCCGCGCCGAGGTTCTGCCCGACATACGTGCCAAGGGATAACCCGATGATGTTGCACGGCTGTTCCGCAAGACCGACGATTTTCGAGCCCGCCGTATATGCCGCCACAATCGTAGAACCCAAACTATTCACAACGCCCTGCAAGATCATACCGCCGATCGCCGTAATGGAATTCATAATTCCGACCGGCAAACCAAGCTTCAATAAGCCAAAAATAATAGACTTATCCATGCGCTTTTCGCCGGCTTTAAAACGCAAAACCGGCATACGGCGCAACACGAAAAGACACATCAGGCCGGAAAGCAGCTGTGCCAAAACGGTCGCCCACGCAGCGCCGGCCACGCCCCATTTAAAGGCCATGACAAACAGAATGTCCAGCCCGATGTTCACTGCCGAACTGATGAGAATGATAATGAGCGGCGACATGCTGTCGCCGAGCGCTCGAAGAATACTCGAAAGCATATTGTAAAACACCGTCGTGAAAATACCGATGAAAATAATGCGGATGTACAAAAGCGCGTCGTCAAAAATATCGGTCGGCGTACCCATCAGTGTCATGAGCGGGCGCGAGAAAATGAGACTTAACGCCGTGATGACCGCAGCGCTCATAAAGCCGAGGTAGCCCGCGTTCATCACCGTGCGGCGCATGTCGCTTTCGTCGCCTGCGCCGAAGCGTTGCGAAATCAAAATGGAATACCCGTGCGTCAAACCGTTGATGAAACCAAAAATAAAGAAATATACCGAACCCGTGGAACCCGCCGCCGCAAGCGCGTTGACGCCTACACCGCGGCCAAGCACCATAGCATCCGCCACAGAGTATAACTGCTGAAACACATTGGCAACGAGCAAAGGCAGTGCAAATGCCAACAAAAGCTTTACCGGGCTGCCCTTCGTCATATTGCGAACCACAAAATCGCTCCCTTCAAAAGACACTTTAGCTACCATTATATCGGATAAAATGCTGCAATTCAATGCCCATATGTCGTTTTCGAGGGGTGTAAACGCCAAATTTTCCTATTCTTTTTTGGCTAATTTGGCGCTATTTCGGCTTCAGCAACAAGCCGCGTAAAAAAGCAGCGCCATGCAAAAGCCGCACAGCGCCGCGTGAATTTTGTTCAATCAAACGATGTAATCGACCGCAACCGCCTTTTCGCGAACTGTCGCAACATAGGTCTTCACCGTGTTGCAGTGGTACGGGTCTTTCTGGTATTCTTCGAGCGCCTCGGGGCTCTCGAGCGTAACGGTCAGGCAGACGTCAAAGGAGCGCTCGGAGTGGAGGAAATCCGCACCGGCTTCCACGTCAAGTGCCTGCGGCACGCGGCCCTTCATCGTCATAAAAAGATCGCGCAGCTTTTCGCACTGCTCTTTGGAATTGTCCTTGAGCTTGATCATTAAAACATGCTTTACCATTTGAAAAACTTCCTTTCGGATAAAATTATTGCATAGCTAAAGAAAACCATGGTTAAAAGTTTTGCTCAAGCTTTTTCAAAAGCTTGCAGGTTCTTAGGGCAGCGCCCTACATCGTTTTCCGCAGAAAGCGAAATCTTTTTGCGTTCGCAAAGTCAGGAAGGGAGGACGAAACTTCCGGTGGACGTTTCGTCCGAGGGAACCCCCTTAGTAGGGTTTCCCGAAAGGCGGCCAAAGTCGCCTTTAAAAAATCGACTTATTCTATCTAACCCCCGAAACCGCCCTGTCGAGCGCGCCCAAGTCCTTGTGAATCCGCACATCGCGCAGACCGGCGGCTTCAAACAGCGCCTTTACCGCCTGCCCCTGCGTCTCACCGATTTCCACGGCAAGCACGCCGTTCGGGTGCAATTTTTTCGCCCAAATATCGCAGATCGCGCGGTAGAAGATGAGGCCGTCCGCGCCGCCGTCCAGCGCCGTTTTCGGCTCTTTCTGCACTTCGCGCTGCAAAAGCGGCAGCTCGCTTGTCTCAATATACGGCGGGTTCGACGCGATGAAATCGAACCCATCCGGCAGCGTCTCCGCAAAAGCTTTATCTAACATGTCGCCCTTTACCGCTGTCACCGGCAGCTCCGGGTAACGCGCCAAATTCTCGTTTAAATAGTTGAATGCGCCGTCGTACAGCTCCACTTCCGTCACTTCGGCGTGTGCTTCTTTCGCGATGGAAAGCCCCACCGCGCCCGTGCCGGCGCAAAGGTCAAGCCCCTTCGGCAAATTCTCGGTTTTCGGCAAACGCTTGCACACTGCTTCCACCAAAACAGCGGTGTCCTCGCGCGGAATCAGCACGCCCTCTCCGCAGGAAAGCGTCAGGCTCATAAAGTCCCACTCGCCAAGCAGATATTGCAGCGGCTCGCCCGTTTTGCGCTTTTCGAGTGCGGAAAGCACCGCTTGCTCCGCTTCAGACTCCGCCGGCTTATCGCCGTGCAGCAATAACTCTGTGCGGTTCGCGCCGCAAAAATGCTCCAAAAGGCACGCGGCTTCAAACGTCGGGTCTTCCGTGACGGGTTCAAGCGCCGTTTTCGCTGCGCGGTACAGCTCGTTGAGCGTCATCGGATAATATCCTCGCCGTTTTCCGGGATAACCGCTTTCATCGCCGCAATAGCGGCTTCCATCATCTTGTCGGTCGGCTCTTTTACGGTCAAACGCTGAAACCACAGGCCCGGCGCCGCAATGATGCGCGTCAGCACGTTGTCGTACTTGCCGCAAAGCTTGATGAGTTCATAACCGATGCTGACAACGATCGGCAGGCACAAGAGCTTACAGAATGTGCGCAGGAACGGATTGGAAAACGGAATAAAAAAACCGATGATGATGCCGAGCAAAAGCATTAAGATCATAAAGCTGGAGCCGCAGCGCGGGTGGAAGCGCTTTTGCTTCCGCACATTTTCCACGGTGAGCGGCAGGTCGTTTTCATAGCAGAAAATCGTCTTGTGCTCCGCGCCGTGGTAGCGGAATGTGCGGTCAATCTCCGGCATTTTAGAGATGACAACAATGTACAGTACAAAAATGACGATACGTAAAAGGCCCTCAAACACCGAACGCCAACCACTGATGCCGCCGCCCGTGAGCATCATCAGCCCGTTAAAGAGCACCGCCGGCAAAAAGAAGAACAGCAGCACCGCAAGCGCCACGCCCAGCACACCGCCCACGGCGACGACCGCATTCATCACCTTGTCTCCGAATTTCTTTTCGAGCCACTTTTCAAATTTCGAGGGCTCTTCCTCTTCCTCGCCGCCCACTTTATCCGCCGAAAGCGTCAGCGCCTTCATACCGAGGCGCAGGGTATCCACCATAGAGAACACGCCGCGTATAAACGGCTTTTTCAAAATGGGGTATTTTTCGCGCAGCGACGGCGTGGAAACCTCCTCCGTTGTAATATTTCCGGCTTCGTCACAAAAAGCCGCTACGTTTTTCTTCGGGCCAACCATCAAAATGCCCTCAAGCAAGGCCTGCCCGCCGATAGATGTTACGCGTTTTGCCATTCTTTCTCCTTTTGCTTATAAACAATATTTAATCCTGTTTTCTCTCCACGACCTGCACCTGCGCGGTAGCGGTGGGAATCTGCGTTGTATTGGAAAGCTCGGGATTCATCTCAAGCTTTTTCATGGTCGGTATCGTGATGATGACCGTGGTGCCCATGCCTTCTTCGCTGTCAATATCAAGCGAGCCGGAGTGCAGCTCCATGATCTCATTTGCGACGGCGAGGCCAATGCCGTTGCCGCGCACGTTTTGGTTTGCTTTGTAGAACTTCTTTTTGACGTTTGGCAGATGCTCCGCCGGGATGCCGCAGCCACTGTCCTTAATGATGACGCGGATAAACCCGTCGTCCTCATACGCGGAAACGCGCACCGTACCACCGGGATTCGTGTATTTCAAAGCGTTGTCGATGACGTTGATGAACACCTGCCGCAGGCGATTCACATCGCCCAAAATCGGCGAAAGCATCGTGTCTTCCTCATCGTAAATGAGGTTTTTATGCTCCGTTCGCGCACGGTCGGTGAACATGTACACGGCCTCATCCAGCTCCGCCAAAAGATCGATCTTCTTGAGGATCAGCCGCATTCTGCCGCTTTGCATGCGGGAGAAATCCAGAAGCTCCTCCACCATGCCGGAAAGACGTTCTGCCTCGCGCACGATGACGTTCATGCCCTTATCATACGTTTCGCGGCCAATGCCGCCTGTTTGCAGCGTTTCCGCCCAACCCTTGATAGCCGTCAGCGGCGTGCGCAACTCGTGCGAAACAGAGGAAATGAAATCGTTTTTCATTTTTTCCGCTGTGCCAAGCTCTGCCGCCATGTCGTTGATGGAGTCGCACAGTGCGCCGAGCTCGTCGTCCTTCTCTTTCTTGACGCGCACGTCAAAATCGCCCTTTGCAATTTTTTCCGCCGTAGCATTGAGTTCCCGAATGGGTGTGATAATAGACCGCACAAAATAGATGCCCGAAAGCGTGACGAGCACCAAAATAAGCACGCCGATGCCGATCAAAACCAGCACGACATACGTAATCTGCCGGTCTGCGCGCTCCATAGAGACGATGTACCGCACCGCGCCGAGCACCGCGCCGTTTGCGCCGCGCGCCACGCGCGAGACGGCCATGACCTTCTCGCCGCTTGCGAGCTTGCCAATCCAATAGCCGTACCCGTTTTCACTGTGCAAGGCACTTTCAAAATCGGGCTTGCTCTGGTTTTGGTCCGGCGCAAAGCCGGAGGAGGTAGACAAAATGCTGCCCGAACGCGAGACCGCCATAACCTCCATGAGGTCTTTATCCGGGAAATTTTCGGTGTAGCTTCTGGCTGCAGCGTTAAACTCGCTTACGGTTTTCATGCTGCCGGAAAGCACGGTGGGCAGCTCGTCGCTGCGACCGATGAGCGTCATTTGGATGCCGTTATAGGCATAGCTCTGCACAACGAAAGAAAGCGCCGCAATACAGGCTGTAAATAATAAAATCATCACACCGAGGCTGTTAAACAGCCAGCGTCTTGCGATACCTTTTTTGAACACGCGCTTTCCTCCTTTCTGTGCTTCTTTTTGTAGTTACCAGTATTTTTAAATGACTTGCCCTGCAAGTCATCAGAAAACCCATGCAACTGGGTTTTCTGCGGTTCAACAGTCCACCGGACTGTTGAACCTACTTTCCTGGTTTTTTATTAGGCAAAAAGATTTCGTCGTCTGCGGACGACGCCTCAGGGCCTTGCCCCGAGACCCCATAAACTTTCTGAAGAAAGTTTAATCAAAGACTTCATTCGTTTGCTTTCACGCAACTTTTTGATTACTTATCCCACCGATAGCCGATGCCCCACACGGTGACAACATGTCTCGGGTTCGAGGGCTCGTCTTCGATCTTCATTCTCAATCTGCGAATATTCACGTCTACGATTTTTTCCTCACCGACATATCCGCTGCCCCAGACGTGCTTTAGAATTTCGGAGCGTTTTAACGCCTTACCGGCATTTGAGATGAAGTATTCCATGATCTGAAACTCCACCTGTGTCAGCTCCACGGGGTTGCCGTCTTTTGTGAATGAGCGGTTGCGCAGGTTCAGCACGAAGCGGCCGGAGCGCAGCTCTTCGGAGAAATTCGGCTCTGCGGCTCTCGTAAACTGTGCCACACGGCGGTAAACGGCGTCCACGCGCGCCACGAGTTCTGAGGGGCTGAACGGCTTCGTCACATAATCGTCCGCGCCCATCATCAGGCCCGTCACCTTGTCCATTTCCTGTGTTTTCGCCGTCAGCATGATGATGCCGATGGTCGCGTTTTTCTGTCTTAATTCCTTACATACGGCAAGGCCGTCCAGACTGCCGGGCATCATGATGTCCAGCACGGCTACGTCAAAATCGCCGCCGGCCTGCTCGTACACGCGCAAGGCTTCCTCACCGCTTGCGGCTTCCACGCAGTCGTACCCCGCGCGCTTTAAATTGATGACCACAAACTCGCGGATATTCTGCTCGTCCTCTGCCACCAATATCTTTTTCATGTTCGTTTCCCCTTTCTGTCCCCATTTTCAGTCTATATTTATTCCAGCACTTCAAATCCGCTTTGCAGCGTTATTTCGTCGCTTTCCGCCATGGAATCGTCCAAAATGCGCAGCACATACACGCGCCCGGCGGAGCTGCTCAACAGAATATCTTCGTCATCCTGTTCTTTTTCCGCCCAGTCTTCCTCCGTATATACCCGAATGGAGAACTTATCCTCCCGACCGAGATAATTGCCGTCAAAGCCGATCTGTGTATATGTAAAGAATGTCGCTGTGCGGGTCACAGTGTCATTTTGGCAGCCGTAGTTATCCTCGCTGCTCGGCAAAAACAGGTTGTAGTTTTCCGCCGTATTCAAAATACTTGTGCACACCGGCGTCAACGTGTTGTCCTGTAAGCTATACGTGTTCCACGTGATGACATACCCGGTGGAATCTGCCGTCGTTTCGCTGCCGTTTATCGTCAACTCCGCCGTTGGAATCTCCAAAATGCCGTCCTTATTCACATCGCGCGAGACCGCTGCGGCCGCCGTTGGCCGATCCGTCGCGTTTTCTTCGTTCGACAGCGGCGAAATGAGTCTGTCCGACGCTTCGTCATACCCAATGACCTGCGTCAGCATGCGCCCGTCCGCTTTCACGCCGTCCAGCACCGCTGCGCACCGCCAGGAATTTACCTGCGAAAAGCTTACGGAGGTGTAACGCGTCACCGCCGCATCGAGCGGCACGGTTTTGGAGACATACGGCTGGTCGCCGTCAAAGCGGTATAACCCGCCAAGCGCCATAATCTCCTCTCCGCTCGTCTGCGCCGCCTGCAAAACGAACAGCTCTTTTATATTGTCGCTGTCAAAATCCGTCAGCAGCATTTCGCTGTAAGAGACCGTTGTCATGGAGAATTCGCGGATCGTGTCTCCGTCCACATAATAAACTGAAACGCTTGCCGTCGCCGTGAGCGGATCTCCCCAGCCCACGATGATCTCGTCCATACCGTCGCCCGTCAAGTCACCGAAAAACACCTTGTCCACCTGCGTTGCCGCCGAGGTAAACCGCGCCATAGAGCTCCAAACACCGTCCGTGTTTTTCTTAAAAAATTCCAGCCGCGTGCCGCCCGCGTCGCCGTTTGCACAGAAGCTCACAACCTCCGAGGTGCCGCACCCGTCTAAATCGCGCGAGATGATCGCCGAGCGGTAATCGCCGTATTTCGGGTAAACAAGCGTCACGTCACCCACGCCGCCGCCCATCAGGGCATATATCGCTTCTCTGTCTGCCGTCGTCTTTGGCGGAGACATCAGCGCTTGCGCATCAAGACCCGTCAGCTCGCTGCACCCCGAAAAAGAAAGCGCCAAAAGCACGGCGAGCACCGCTGCAAAAAGTTTTTTCAGTTTTCCGCGCATCGCCGTCACCTCCTGCGCAAATTTACAATATCAATATAAGTATAGCATATCCCCCGCACCGCCGCAAGCAGTCCGGGGCGCTTTGGCGTCATATAAAAATTAAATTTCTGTGACAGCATTGAGAAACCGGCGCGCGCGTGGTAAAATGGAGAAAATATCTCGAAAGGATTCCGCATGAAACAAACAATGCACAATACCCGCGTGCGATGGGTGCTCGGCATTCTCATTGCGCTCACGCTTGCGTTCATCTGGGGCAACTCCATGCAGAGCCGCGCGGTCTCCGGCGGCATGAGCGGCTCCTTAAAAACGTGGCTCGAGCAGCTTCTGCACACGGAAATCAGCGAATTTTTACTGCGCAAGGCGGCGCATTTTTCGGAATACGGCCTTCTGGGTGTGGAATTTTCGCTTCTGCTCGGCCTGCAGTACGATAAAAACGGCAAAAATCTCCAGTGTGGACGCAATCTTCTCGACTTTCCGCTCATCGGCATGCTGTGCGCCGTTACGGACGAGACCATTCAAATTTTCTCCGGCCGCGGTTCGCTTGTTTCCGATGTGTGGATCGACACCGCCGGCTTTTCGACCGGATTCTTTTTGACCGTTCTGCTCTTTCTTTTTATCAATCACTGTAAAAAAGCCGGGTAACCGGCAACCGGAAAGGATAAATACCATGAAACAGCATATTTTAAAGAAGGTTCCCCTCTTCGTCACCGTGTCCGTTCTGCTCGCGTGCATCGTGTTTTCCGGCTGCGCGGGCCGCACCGTCATCACAGATGCGCAATTCAAGTCCGCCTGCGAAGCTGCCGACTGCGAAGTAACGGACGTTTCCGACCAGTTTGACAGCAGCGTCATCACAAAAGCGCTGACCGTTTCGGGCGATGATTACTCCTTAGGCTTTTTCACATTCGCTTCCACGGACAGCGCCAAAACGAACTACGCGCAGATGCTTTCAAGCGTCAGGACTTCCGAGGGCAAGGCGGTCGATTCCAGCGAATACAACCGCTACACGTATAAAGGCGACGACCTCACAACGGTGCTCTACCGCAACGGCACCACGATTCTTTTCGCCACCGGCGCGGATAAGGACACTGTAAATAAAGTCGTAACAGCATTGGGACTTTAACTGTTAAAGGCTCGTCGGCAAAACCGACGAGCCTTTAAAAATACCTGGTCATGCGGGCAGCGGCGTTCGGGATGAATGTTTCCGCCCGCTCTGCTATATAAGCCGCCGTCAGCGCACCCGCGCCGACGTACTTCCCATACTCCGTAAACAGGCTGCGCGCCGCGATGCGCTCTGAAAACCGCACCGTCACGCACAGAAAAAACCGGCTGCCGATCCGCCCCAGCGCCGAAGAAAGAACATGGAGCGTGTGCACGGCACGCTCCACCGCATCCATCAAATGCCCCACGGTCTCAAAGCAAAACGTCAGCGGCACGGGCGGCGAAACGATACGAATGCCACCACCCCCTTTCCGTTCCCAAGGCACACCCGCAGGTGTATCTTAAACCAGTTTACGCCAAAGGCAGGTACACCGTGCCGATTTTTCTTTGAAACCTTGACATTTTCTTTTTACGTTCTGATCATTACCAAAGTTAGTTATGATCTGACATCGGTGAAACGCTGAACCGGCCGCGCCCATCGCGACCACGGTCGGCATCGTCTTAAATGTCATTTATTTTCTGTACCTCAACAAAAAAGACGTACAGGAACAGAACAAAAAAAGCACCTCCGAATCCCGCATTTGATTTACCCGCCTATATCTTCTGGATCCCGCCGATCTTTCGGCGGGATTTTTTTGTAAAAATGCAGATTTCCTCCTTGACAAGTAATACTATGCGTTGTATAGTATTGTGCAAAGAGAGATATCTCGGAAAGGGGATGCAAAATGGACATTCAGCTCAAGCGCGGGCTGCTCGATGTGTGCGTGCTCGCGGCAATCAAGCAGGAAGGCTCCTACGGCTACAAGATCATCAAGGACATGAAGCCGTATGTGGAGCTTTCCGAATCGACCCTATACCCCATTCTGCGAAGATTGGAGGCCGCACAGCTGCTCTCGGTGCATTCTGCCGAGCACAACGGCCGGCTGCGCAAGTATTACCACATCACGGAACAGGGGCAAAAGCGGCTTGAATATTTCAAAGCCGAGTGGAACGAGATCGTTTCCATCTACGAATTTGTGACAAGGGAGGACAAAAACAATGCGTAAAGAAGATTTTTTGACGGCACTGCGTGCAGGGCTCACCGGGCTTTTGCCGGAGGGCGTAGAAAAGCTTGTGGAGTTTTGCAGCGAGATGATCGATGACCGCATGGAAGACGGCCTCACGGAAGAAGAAGCCGTTGCCGCCGCAGGCTCCTTAGATGAGCTCATCCAACAGGCCAAAACAGAGCTTTTACCCGTAAAGACCGCGAATTTCACGGAGAAAACCACCTTCGGCGACACTCTGCGCACCTATACGGCAGAGAGCAGCATCTGCGGTGTAGCCGCCGATTGCGGCCCGGCAGATTTCATCCTCCTGCCCTCTGAAAATAACACCTGCCGCGTGGAGTGCGCCGAAAACGAGACTGTGCACTATGTCGTAACGACCGAAAACAGCGTGTTGCACATCCGCCGCGCAGACAGCCGCACCGTGTTTTCTTTCTTCAAGTTTTACAGAGCACTGCGTTCTGAGCCCGTGCGCGTTTATCTGCCGCAGGGCGCGTATAAATCGCTCGAAGTCAAAGTCACAAGCGGCGACATTGCCGTTCCCGCGGGCTACACCTTCGATACGGCTTCCCTGCACAGCGCGAGCGGCGACATCGCCTGCTGTGCAGAATGCGGCGCGCTTTCTGCACAAGCCGCAAGCGGAGACATCACCCTCAAAGACACTTCGTGCGGCACATTGTCGCTCGGCACCGCAAGCGGCGCTGTCACCCTGCTCAACATCAAAAATGAAAGTGGCGGCTCTATAGAGACGGCAAGCGGCAAGGCGCAGATCACAAATTATAAGGGCGACGCGCTGGAAATTGGAACCGCCAGCGGCAAGGTCAGCCTTGAAAATGCGGAATGCGCAGCGCTGCATATCAACACGGCAAGCGGCGGGGTCGATCTTACACATACCGTGTCCGCAGACGTTATGGAAATCGGTACTGCAAGCGGCAGTATTCATTTTGAAAACTGTGACGCCGCCTCCCTTTCGCTCGACAGCATGAGCGGCAGCATGGTCGGCACGCTAAACACCGGCAAAGCTTTCCGTGCTCAAAGCAGAAGCGGCAAAGTGGATGTTCCGTTCGATACCGGCGAAGGCACATGCAAAGTCAGCACGCTCAGCGGCAGTATCCGCGTCAAAATTGCAGAATAACGTAAAAAAAATCTCTCTCGGTTGCGCCGAGAGAGATTTTCAATTTCGAACCTTATTTTACTTTATTTCTGAACTTCGGTACCAACACGGTGGCGAGCACCCAGAACAGCTCGTAGATGACGAGCGCAAATGCGGAAATCTGCTCCACGCCCGCAACGAACGTGAGAAACGCCACAAGCACAAAGCCGATGACGACCGCCGCGTTCTGCATGGCGACGATGAAGCTGATGTTCTTCTTTTCATCAATACACGTGGAAACAAGGCTCATCATGGATTCCACACGACCCTTTGTGGCGGCATAGGCGTCCACGCGGTCCGCAGTGTCGTTCACAAGGTGATCTGCCGGGCCGTCTTGGCCCGCGCCGATGACATTCACCGCCGTGGCGTCAATGCCGAACAGGCGCGAAATGAACTGCGGCGTAAGGTTCGGGTCTGCCGAACGCAGAATGAGCGAAACGCCGTTCATTTCCATGTTCTGCAGCTCCGCTTTCTTCTTACGATCTGCGTTATAGGTCAGGATGAACATGGCGTAAAGCTCGCCGCCCATTGCAACGTACAAGATCTGTCGGCTGCCCGTCGTGTACTGACTCTCCACATTTTGCTCCGGCGCTTCCACACCGTGCGCAGTCAAAAGCGTACGGGAGCCGATGAGCACCTCTTTGCCGTCCACCGTGCCCACAACGCCGTTTCCGGCCTCAAATGCGGTCTTTTCGACCTCCGGAAGCTCGCCCTCATGCTCGCTGAACACCTGCTCGAACACGCCGCAAAGCGGGCCGCCGAGCTGCTGCACCAACGTGCCGGCAGCCAAAACGGCTTCTTCAAGGCCCTCCTGCTTAAACGGCTTCACCCCGTTCAAAACGACCGTGCCGCGCGGGAAAAGCTCTGTGGAATCAACCAGAACGGCATTTACGGCGCTCATGCGCTTGATACCTTCATAGCCGGAGACCATCGCGCCGCGGCGGCGCAGACGGTGGGAAAGACGGCTCACCGGCAGGTTTACGGCCAGCATGTTCATCACCGCTACACACACGCAGCAGGAAGCCGCCAAAGCCGTAATGGCAAGGGACGCATCCTTCGTGATGACAAGCGCCACCACGCACAGAAGCAGCGAGGAAATGAGGCCCACCGGCGCCAAAACCTGTGAAGAGGTCTCTGCCGGGTCCGGCTCATAGGAAATTTGTAAGAAGCGCTTTAAGAAGCCCGCTTTCTGCTGATACGCGATTGCAGGCTGCGAAATGACGGAGGAACCCGCCATTTTTAAAGACGTGTTGTAATCGTCAAATACGCGCACCGCATATTTCTGCTCGCGGGAAGACACAAAGCGGAAATTCGAGTGGATGCGGCGCAGCATCGTCAGCTTGCCGACGGTATTCAGGAACAGAATACCCGCCGCAATACCGGCGTAAAGGTGGATTTTACCCATGCTGAGCGCAGCCGGCGCAAACAACGTGCAGAGCGTCTGCACAAAAACCGCCACACAAGCTACCGCAGCGGCAGAATCCGAATTCGCGCGGAACTCAAACAGTGCCTTCAGACCGTTTAAAATCGTTTTCGCGCAGAAGCCGATGGCCACTATCAGCAGCACAAGCGATAAGATGGTGTAGCCCACTGCACCGGCGGTCTCCGTGTTATTGGCATTGAAGCCGGATTCCGCAATGAGCGACGCCAAAATGAGCACTGCAGTGCTCACGCCCGTTGCAAGCATGCGGATTGTCAGCTCGCGCATCGTCGTGCGCAGGTCGTGCGCCACGCTCTTTGCGTCTGCCGGGCCGGTGTAATCGTCGATGAGCTCGTCGCTGTTTTCGGCGGCTTCCGTGTTTTCGGGCGCTTCGTCCGGCTTTTCCGCAAAGCGAATTTTAAAGCGGTGCGCACCGGCTGCACTGACGTTCTCGTCGTCGGAATACACGCGTGCTTCGCTCAGCAATGCACTTTGCAAAACATCCGCATTGATAATGTGCACCGGCAAGTCGCGCTTTCTGTACTGCGTCACGTCCGTTACCGGCACGGAGATCTTCTGCTGCGCAGGCTCTGCCGCTTCTTCGCCGGCGTTCTCGGCGCTTTCCGCAGCCTGCACATTTTCCGCTTTCGGCGCTTGTGCTTCGGGCAGCTGCTCGCCGGAAGCAATGTCCATGCCTTCTTCCGCCTGCGGCTCTTCCTCCGGCTCCGGGCCATTGCTTGAAATATCTTTAAACGCCATCTCGGGCGCGTCACTTTCTTCCGTTTTCGGCGCTGCCGCAGCCTGCTGCTCGGCATTTTGCACCTGCGCAGCCTGCTTTGCCGCGTTTTCCGCCTGCACAGATTCCAGAATGCGGCGCACGGAATCCTCGCTCACCTCCGGCACCACCTTTGCCTGCTGCAAACCAAACGTCTCATTTTCAAGGTCAAGCTTAATCTCCATCGTGTGCGTCTGCGCGTCCTGCAGCATCGCTGTCTGGAAATTCTGCACCTTGTCCTTCGTCTTTTTGTTTTCCGGCACCACAGCGTTCGGGTCATTCATCGCAACGGAGACCGGCACCGGGGCCACAATGCCCAGCTCGTCTTCCACAGCGGAAAGATCCACACCGGCCGTCTCTACGGCCTCGGCCACACGACGGCGACGCTCTTTCTGCAGGCGCTCAAAGTCCTTTGCCACTTCGTCGTCAAGCTCCGCGGTGTTCTCGTCAAACAGCTTGCGGTAGCCCTCGTCCTGCGTGGAAATCTCCCCTGTGGCATCAAACCCGCGGGTGTATTCGTCAATCGGTTTTAACTGGATGCCGTAGTACATGTCTTCGGCTTCGTTAAAAACCTCTTTCTGCTTCTTTTCGCGGCGGCGCGCCCAAAAACCTTTTTTCTCTTTCTTCTCTTTTTTGTTCTTCTTTTTCTTTCCGGGCTCTTCTTCCTCCTCGTAGGTATCCCACGGGGAGTCTTCTTGCACCTCCACCGGCTGCGGTTCCGCTTCCGGCGCGGGCTGTGCTACCTCTGCCGAGGCTTCCTCTACGGGCTGCTCCGTTTCAGGCTCCGTCACAGCGTCGGGCTCTTCCGTCACCCCGGGCGTTGTTTTCTCCGGCTCTTCCGGCGCGCCGTTGGCTTTCGCCTTGCGCTCCGCTTCCAATATCTCGTCCACCGAGAATTTGCTCTCATCGTTCATGGTTTTGGGTCCTTTCTTTTTCGCCTCAGCCCTTGGCCTTGATGCCCGCGCGCTGCCGCGCAATCTCATAGCAAAGCACGCCGCAGGCCACCGAAGCGTTCAGCGAATTGATTCTGCCCTTCATCGGCAGAGAAACGATAAAATCCGATTTTTCTTTCACAAGTCTGGACACGCCGAAGCCTTCGGAGCCGACAACAAGCGCTGCCGGACCGGAGAAATCGGTTTGGCACCAATCCGTGCCGTCCATATCCGCGGCGTATACCCAAACGCCGCGCGCTTTGATCTCCTCAAGAAATACCGCAATATTCGTCACACGCGCCACGGGGACGTATTCCACCGCGCCCGCAGAAGCCTTGCCGACCGCCGCCGTAAGGCCAACGCTGCGGCGCTTCGGGATAACAACGCCGTGTGCGCCCGCACATTCCGCCGTTCTGAGAATCGCGCCGAGGTTATGCGGGTCCGCAATCTCGTCGCACACAAGGATAAACGGCGGCTCATTTCGGCTTTCCGCCAGCGCAAAAATATCCTCCACCTCGGAGAACGCGTGCACCGCCGCCATGGCGATGACACCCTGGTGGTTTTCGCCGCCGCACATGCCGTCCAGCTTACGGGAATCCACTTCCTTTACCGGGATGCCCGCCTGCTTTGCCATGCGGAGAATGGACGATACCGAACCGTTTTTCTCCCCGCGCCGCACAAGGATGCTGTCGATGGGTCTGCCCGCTTTAAGCGCCTCCGTAACGGCATTGCGCCCTGCTATGACATCTCTTTCTCTCTCGTTTTCCATGAACAAACCTATTCCTTTCCGCGGCTTCAGAACACGTCTGCGGCCGAAATTCGCAATACTATCGCAGTATATAGTAGATTATAGCATACTTATATTTGCCATTGCAACCGAAACGCGCAATTTAGCGCGGTTTTTGCAGGCGGTTTTTGCGCCTAAAACCGCCGTGTTTTTGGGCAGTTTTTTCGCCGCGCTCTTTTCGTCATTTTGACGGTGCTTTTGCGTGTCCATTTTGCTTGGCATAATTATTCATCCGGATTGCATATCTTCTCACATCTTACTGTATATGGGCTGGCCTTTACATTTATACAATCTGTAATATGTACGGCAGAAGTATACACGCAGCGAGCTTTCCACAGCGTTTTCCGTTTAAGCTGTGGAAAACTCTGTGGAAAGTGTTAAAAACCCGCTTTCGGTGCTCTTTTTACTTTCCACAGCTTTTCACAATGTAAAATATTATGTAAACTATTCCGTCGAAAATGCCGCTTTTTACCGTTTTTTCACAGAATACTCACTATAAACCGTGTGTAAAATTTGCGTGAAAAGCCTTGTGTTTGCCCCAAAAAATGTCCCTATATATGGTGTTTTTGCGAAAAACAGCGTTTTAATTCTAAATTAGAACGATTTAGGCGAAATCCTGGACGGCGGAATTTTCCGTTTAAGCACATTTTGTGAAAAAAAGCAAGGCGGCAGGCTTTACACGGTTGTTTTTTCACCTAAAATCGTGTAAAATGAAAATAGCGAGCAGAAAGACACCGGAAAGCTGCGCACTTTTTAGACGTGTCCCACAAAAAAGCGGGGCCGCACAAACCGTAAGCCACGGCAATTAAAACAAAAGACATTTTTCGGATAAACATGCACTGTATACAACTATTAAGAAAAGAGGAACCCAAAATGCGTGAAGACATTTGCTCTATACCGATCAGTGAAATTTTCGAGCCGAAGGACGGCTGTCCGTTCTGCCGCATGCGCGACATGCTCGAGGACCGCATGGCCACCTACATTACCGGCGCGGCCATGATGGAGCCCGACGTGCGCGTGGAAACGAACCGTCTCGGCTTCTGCCACCAACATTTTGAGCAGATCTTACAGCGCGGCAGCCGCCTGTCCGTCGCCCTTATTCTCGAAAGCCTCTTAGACGAAGCCGGCAAAGAGATCCTGCCCGAGGACGACAAGCTCGCGCCGAAAAAAATTCTCGCCGCCGCAGATCGCCGTGCGCACAGCTGCTTTGTCTGCGAAAACGTTGAGAAAAACATGCAGCACCTCAGCGCCACGGTTATCAAGCTCTGGCAGAGTGAGCCGGAGTTCCGCACACTGTACAGCGAGCAGACGCACATCTGCCTGCCGCATTACAGCTTCATTTTGGCTGCTGCGCAGAAAATGCCGCGAAAAAATTTTCAGCCGTTTGCGGCAGAAACCAAGCGCCTTGCGAAAAACTATCTCGATACCGTCAAGGCCGACACCACCCATTTCTGCCGCATGTTCGATTACCGCAATGCGGGCGGCGACTGGGGCAATTCCCGCGATGCCATTGAGCGCGCCATCACGTATCTGACGAGCCGAGAGCCCACCGTCACCACCAAAACGGAAGGCAAAAACCGTTGATGCGCTTCACCCCGCCCGATGGCGTTTTAAACCTCGCCCAAACGCTCGACTGCGGGCAGTCGTTCCGCTTTTATCCCGTCACGCTTGAAAACAACATTCCCGCATGGCGCGGTGTGGCATTTTCCCGCGGGCTGACCGTCTATCAAGATGAAAACAGCGACCTCGTTTTAGACTGCACCGAGCAGGAATTTCGTGACATTTGGTTTGATTATTTCGATTTTAACACAGATTACAAAAAGTCCCGCGAAGTGCTTTCCGCTCTGCACCCCGCGCTGAAAGAAGCCGCCGAATTCGCGGGCGGCATCCGCATTTTAAAGCAAGAGCCGTTTGAGGCGCTGTGCTCGTTCATCATCTCGCAGAACAACAACATTCCGCGCATCAAGGGCATTATAGAGCGCTTGTGTCTGCATTTCGGCGAGCCGTTTCTTTATCATAACGAGACCCGCTACGCATTCCCGACACCGAAAAAATTGGCCTCCTGCACGCCGGAAGACCTCGCTCCGCTGCGCGCGGGCTTTCGCGCGAAATATCTCATTGATGCCGCAAAGCGCATCGCTTCCGGCGAGATTGATTTAGAAGCCGTGCGCAAAATGCCTCTTCCCGATGCCAAAGCAAAATTGCAGACGATTTCAGGCGTCGGCCCAAAAGTCGCGGACTGCGCTTTGCTCTACGGTCTGCACCGCACGGAGTGCTTCCCGATGGACGTGTGGATGAAGCGCGCCGTATCGCTTTTGCCGAGGCTTTCCCCCGCAGATTTCGGTGAAAACGCCGGCATCGCGCAGCAATACTTATTCCACTATGTGCGCATGCACCCCGAGCTTTTCAAATAAATAATTCGTCCGGGACCGGCGGCAGGTCATCGGGTATCGCCGCCATACTTCTTTTTATGATCTTCGCCATTTCTTCCGGCGTTTCCGGGCAGCCGTACAAAAGCCATTTGCGCGTCACGGCAAAGTACCCCGCTTTCACAAATTCAAAATGATATTCCATGCAGTGCTCGCTCTCGATGCCGAGCCGCCGAAAAAAGGCTTGAAGACGTTTTCAAACAGCGTCTGATAGCCTTTTTCCAGTTCTGCAGTGCCGAATTTCTCAAAATACGCCCGGTAAAAAGTCCTGTCGCGCTTTGCCTCGCGCAGCGTCGCCGCCACATATGCTTCGGAGAAGATATTCGGGTCGCCGTGCATCTCTTCGTGTATCCGCTCTACGGACTCCGTCCATTTCTCCCATACGATCGCTGTTATCAGCGCGGGTATGTCCGCATAGTGCAGGTAAAACGATGAGCGGTTGATGCCCGTCGCCTCACAAATTTCCCGCACGGAAATTTGATTTGTTTTTTTATTGAGCACCATTTTCGTAAACGCCTTGCGGATGCGCCGGTCGGTCTCCGCAAAGCCGCATTCGCCCGCAAAAGTCGAAAATCCCCTCTAAAAATCAACTGAATTTTCATATTCTGTCCATGACTTTTTCCCTCGCTTCTGTTATACTTTAATATAGAAAACAATGCAGTATAAGGAGACGGTACGATGGGCGCATTTGTGGAATTTGAAAATGTATCGAAAATTTATAAAACCGGCGACGTAGAGGTGCACGCCTTAACCGATGCAAGCTTTGAAATTCAAAAGGGCGAATTCTGCGTCATCGTCGGTGAATCCGGCGCGGGAAAAACGACGCTTTTAAACATCCTCGGCGGCATGGATACGCTGTCTAAAGGCACCGTCCGCATGGACGGACGCGACATCAGCCACTTTAACCGCACCCAGCTTGAAAACTATCGACGCTATGACATCGGCTTTGTCTTCCAGTTTTATAACCTTATCCCGAATTTAACGGCGCTCGAAAACGTGGAAATTGCGGCACAGCTGTGCACCGATGCCATCCCCGCCGAAGACGTGCTCCGCGCCGTCGGTCTCCATGACCGCATGCAGAACTTTCCCGCACAGCTCTCGGGCGGTGAACAGCAGCGTGTTTCCATTGCCCGCGCACTTGCCAAAAAACCGAAGCTCCTTCTGTGCGACGAGCCCACCGGCGCACTCGATTACGAGACCGGCAAATCTATTTTAAAGCTTTTGCAGGATACCTGCCGCCGCGACGGCATGACCGTCGTCATCATCACGCACAATGCGGCGCTTGCCGCCATGGCAGACCGCATCATCCGCGTAAAAAGCGGCCACATTTACTCCGTTCGCATGAACGAGCACATCACGCCCGTGGAACAGATTGAATGGTAACGCGAAGGGAGCCGGAAAACGCATGACAAAAGCACTCAGAAAAAACACGCGGCGCAGCATTTCGGGCAGCCTTGGGCGGTATATCGCTATCCTGCTCATCATTATGCTGGGTGTGGCATTTCTCACGGGTCTGCGAGATACCCGTCCCATCATGTCCGCCACCGAGACCGCCTATGTGAAAAATACGAAACTCTACGATCTTCGCCTCATCTCCACCATCGGCTTTGATGCGGACGACGTTGCCGCCGTGCAGAAAGCCGACGGTGTGGTTGCCGCCGCAGGCAGTGTAAATGCCGATTTCATCTGGCAGCATGACAACAAAGAGCGCGTTTACCGTGCACATATGCTGACAGATAACATCAACGAGCCTGTGCTCACTGCCGGACGTATGCCTGAAAACGGCAGTGAGTGCCTTATAGATTCCAGTCGCTTTTCGGAAGGCATGATTGGACAAACGATCGAAATTTCCGACTCCAACGACGAAGATACGAAGAAAAACTTCAAATACAGCACCTACACCGTGGTCGGCCTTGCAGATTCTCCGCTGTACATCCACACGCTGCGCGGCACCACGTCGCTTGGCAACGGCACGCTGCAGGGCTTCGTTCTCATCCCGGAGGACGGCTTCGATTTCGAGTATTACACAGAATTATACGTTACCTGCACCGATGAATTCCCGCTATACAGCGACGCCTACGACGATTACATCGATACGTTCTCCGATGCTGTCGAAGCCGCCGCCACCGCTTCCGTCAACGCGCGTTTTGATCGCCTCACGTCCGACGGCAAAGCCGAAATTTCAGACGCCGAGAACGAACTGAACGACAAAAAAGCCGAAGCCGAAACGGAACTTGCCGACGCCAAAGCACAGCTTGACGATGCAAAAGAAACCATCACCTCCGGCGAAACGGAGCTTGCCGACGCGAAAAAGCAATTGGACGATGCCAAAGCACAGTTGGATGCAGGCGCAGAGCAGATTCAGCCCGGCTTCACTTCGTGGGAAAGCGCCCTGCAAAGCGGCTTTGACGCATATTACAGCGGCAAGCAGCAATTAGAGGATGCCCTTGCGGAGAGCCAGGCGCAGATCGACGCCGGTTACGCGCAGCTGCAGGAAAACGAAAAGCTCTACACTAAAAAATATGCCGAATTCACGTCCGGCAAAGAGCAGTATGAAGCGGGTCTTGCCGCCGCAAAGGACGCCCGCACACAAATTGACGCCGCACGCGCCGACTTAAACGAGAAAAAAGCGCAGCTCACGGCGGGCTTTGCCGCACTCGACGAAGCGCAGGCGCAGCTTGATGCCGTAAAAGATACGCTCGACCCGGCAGAAGCCGAAGCGCAGCAAACGGCACTCGATATGCAGCGCGCCGCTTTGAATCAAAATCAGACGCAGATCGACGATGCCGAAGCCGTATTAAACGAACAGGATGCCGCCCTCACCGCGCAGGAAGCGCAGCTCACAGAGACCGGCAAGCAGCTCGATGAAGCCGAAACCGCTCTCTCGCAAATGCGCACGTTGCTCGATGTCGGCCAAAACGATTACACCGACGGCATAGCACAACTTGAATATCAGAAAAAAACGCAAACCGCAAAGCTTGACGAAGCGTATAACTCGCTCATCACGTTTCAAAACGGCATCAAAGAGTACAACGAGGGCCTCTCTTCGTACAACGACGGCGTAAAAGAGCTCGCCGACGGCAAAGCCGAATACGAAGACGGTCTTAAAGACTACGAGGACGGCAAAAAGGAATTTGACGAGCAAATTTCCGACGCCGAACAGAAAATCGCCGACGCCAAACAAGAGCTCGCCGATTTAAAGAAGCCGGAGCTCTACGTTTTAACGCGCGACACAAACGCCGGCTACGTCTCGTTTGAAAGCGACTCCACCATCGTCGAAAAGCTCTCGGGGCTCTTCCCCATTTTCTTCTTCCTCATCGCGGCGCTCGTCTGCTCCACCACCATGACCCGCATGATCGACGATGAACGCACACAGATCGGCACGCTCCGCGCGCTCGGATACAGCCGCGGCTCCATCCTCGCAAAATACCTGCTCTATTCCGGCAGCGCCGCCGCACTCGGCTGTGTCATCGGCTATTTTGCGGGCGGCTATGTTTTCCCGTTCGTCATCTGGACGGCCTACGGCATGCTGTATAGCATTCCGGGTTTCGTCATACTGTATGACCCCGTGCTGTTTGTCATCGCGCTTGCGGCATCGCTTTTATGCTCGGCGGGCACCACATATTTAGCCCTGCGCATCGAGATGCAGAACATGCCCGCAAACCTCATCCGCCCGAAGACCCCGGCCGCCGGAAAACGCATTTTCCTCGAGCGCATCACGCCGCTGTGGAAGCGCCTGAAATTCCTGCACAAGGTCTCCCTGCGCAACATTTTCCGCTTTAAAAAGCGCATGATCATGATGATTCTCGGCATTGCCGGCTGCACCGCGCTGGTGCTCACCGGCTTCGGTATCCATGATTCCGTCGCGAACATTGCAAACTTCCAGTTTGATGATATTCAAAAGTACGATGTCAGCGCCCAATTCTCCGATACGCTGACCGAAGATAAAATCAACGAAGTCGAAAGCGGCCACAAATCGGAACTTGACGCCGCCACCGCCGTGCAGATGACCTCCGGTGACGTCACAGGCGACAGCATCACAAAATCCGCTTACATCGTCGCGTCCGACGACCCCGCCATCACCGACATTTTCGATCTGCATATCGACGGCGAGACCGTACCCTACCCCGGCAAAGGCGAAGTGCTGCTCACCGAAAAACTCGCCGAGCTCACCGATATCAAAATCGGCGATACCGTCACCGTCTCCGTTTCGGATACGGAAAAAGCCGAGCTCAAGGTCGCGGGTTTAGTTGAAAACTACGTGCAAAATTACCTCTACATGACGGGCGAAACGTACGCCATGGTCGCCGATAAGGGCTACGAGCCGAAAACGCTCCTGCTGCGCGTAAACGACAGCGCAGACGAATATGCACTTTCCGCCGCACTCTCCAAAACAGACGGCGTATCCTCCGTTTCCGTCGTCACCGATACGCGCAATATGATCGACCAAATGATGCAGAGCCTAAACTATGTCGTCGCGCTCGTGCTCATTTCCGCCGGCGCACTCGCGTTCATCGTCCTGTTTAACCTCGGCAACATCAATCTGACCGAACGCGTCAGGGAGATTGCCACCATCAAAGTGCTCGGCTTCCATTCCAGGGAAACCGGCGCGTATGTGTTCCGTGAAAATATCATTTTGTCCATGATGGGCATCGTCGTCGGCCTGCCGCTCGGCGTTCTGCTGCACACATTTGTGCTCATGCAGATCCGCGTTGATATGGTCTCTTTCAAAGCTGTCATCGCACCCGTCAGCTTCCTTTTGACCGTTGTCATGGTCGTGCTGTTCACCGTCATCACCGACCTCGTCATGCGCAAGAAAATCGCCAAAATCGACATGGCGGAATCCTTAAAATCGATCGAATAAAGAAAAGCTACACCGCACTACTGCGCGAAAAAACGAAGTAAACATTTTTCGTAAAATTCTTGCCGCAGCTCCCTCGGTTTTCTCCGTTTTGAACTATTATGAAGCGAGCGAAAATCCTGTATAATAGAAACCGTTAAATGGTTTATATTGGAAACGCACATTCCTCCCGAATGATAACGAACAACACATTGGCAGGCTCTTTATCAAAGTGCCGCTTTCAGTTTATCATTCAGGAGGAATTTTTATGCCCAAAAACAAAGTACAGGACGCCGTTTTCACCGCTATCATGGCTATTATCATGGTCTACGGCATGATTGTCTACAATGTCGCGCTGAACACCGGCGGTGTCACAAGCGAGACCTTTCTGCTTGCCCTGCATGAACTGCCCATTATGGCGCCGATTGCGTTTATTCTGGAATTTTTCGTCGTCGGCAAGCTTGCAAAGCGCCTCGCGTTTTCGTTCATGAAGCCTACAGACCGCCCGCAGTTCATCACCTATGCCGTTTCCATCTGCATTTGCTGCATCATGTGTCCCATCATGAGCCTTATCGCGACCATGCTTTTTAAAGACACCCACACCTTCGGCACGTTTATTCAGACATGGGGCATGAACTTCCCGTGCGCCGTGCTGTGGCAAATGTTTTACTGTGGCCCGCTCGTCCGCCTGATTTTTCGCTTGATTTTCAGGGAAAAGAAAAGTAAATAAGCATAGAAAAATTTCTCCCTCGGCTCTACAGCCAAAGGAGAATTTTCTTTATCCCGGCAAAATTTCCGCCAAAATCGCGTTGGAGACCAAAAAGCCCTCCGCAGTCAGCGAAATTCGCTCGTAATCTGCATGTATCAGATTTTTCGGCAAGTGCTTACAACCTTCCAGAACCCCGTCAAACAGCGCACCGCCGTTTTCAAATCGTGTCTCGCAACTCTTTCTTTGCAGCCCCTCGGTCAGCCGAAGCGACAGCATCGCAAATTCCGAAAAACCGCCGCCCGCGCCGTCGTCTGCGGGCGCATTGCCGTTAAAAAAGCCCTCTAAATCGCGTGGGAAATAAAATCGCCTGCCCTCCATAAAGGAGTGTGCCGCGGGACCGAGTCCCAAATATTCCCCGCACCGCCAATACTGCAAATTGTGTCGGCTCTCTTTGCCCGGCCGCGCAAAATTGCTGATCTCATACTGGTCGTACCCGTGCTTTTTAAGCTCGTTTACGGCAAACAAATACTGGTCTGCCGTGCCGTCCTCATCGGGCAGATTAAGCTCTTGCTTTGCAAACGGCGTACCGGGCTCTATCTTTAAAATATACGCGGAAACATGGTCGGCCTCGAGTGCAGCACAAAAATCGATCGAGCTTTTCAGTGTCTCCAAGCTCGAGTTCGGCAGGCCGAGCATCAAATCGACCGAAACATTGTCGATGCCCGCTTCTCTCGCCGCTTTCACCGCTTCCCGCACGGTTTCCGCCGTGTGCCGGCGGCCGAGAATTTTCAATTCCGCCTCGTTTGCGGACTGCATACCCATTGAAATACGGTTGAACCCGCCGCGTTTCAGCGTTTCAAAAAATGAAACGTCTACATCCGCCGGGTTGCACTCCGTCGTGATTTCCGCGTTTTCGGCAACATTAAACTGCTCTTTCACTTTTTCGAGCACGCGGCACAGTCTTTTCGCACCGAACACACTCGGCGTACCACCGCCAAAATATACCGTATGCAACAGCCGTTCGCCGTATTTTTCACCGTACACTGCAAGCCGCGCACACAGCGCTGCCAAATAGCGGTCAAATACGTCGTCTTCTTCCGGCCGCGCGGAGTAGAAATCGCAATACGGGCACTTGCTTTTGCAAAACGGAATGTGGATATACAGCGAAACCGGTTTATTCATCAAGCTTCAGAACCGCCATAAACGCCTCCTGCGGTACTTCTACCGTGCCCAGCTGACGCATGCGCTTCTTGCCTTCCTTCTGTTTTTCCAGCAGCTTCTTTTTACGGGTGATGTCACCGCCGTAGCACTTCGCCAAAACGTCCTTGCGCATCGCTTTAACGGTCTCACGCGCGATGATTTTGCCGCCGATGCACGCCTGCACCGGCACCTCAAACAGCTGGCGCGGAATTTTCTCCTTCAGTTTTTCCACCATCTTGCGGGCGCGCGGGTATGCCTTTTCCGCGTGGATGATAAACGAAAGCGCGTCCACCACTTCGCCGTTCAGCATAATATCCAGCTTCACAAGCTCGCTCTTGCGGTAGCCGATGAGCTCATAGTCAAACGACGCATAGCCGCGCGTGCGGGATTTCAGCGCGTCGAAGAAATCGTAGATAATTTCATTGAGCGGCAGCTCATAGTGAATATCCACACGGTCGGTGTCAATGTATTTCATATCCTTGAAAATACCGCGTCTGTCCTGACAAAGCTCCATGATGTTACCCACAAATTCTGTCGGGGAGTAAATGTGCGCGTTCGCAATCGGCTCCTCCGCCAGTGCAATGTGCGAGGGATCAGGGTAATTCGTCGGGTTATCGATGGAAAGCTTTGTGCCGTCCGTCTTTGTAATGTGGTACACAACGCTCGGCGCGGTTGTGATGAGGTCAAGGTTATATTCTCTCTCCAGACGCTCCTGAATAATCTCCATGTGCAGCAGTCCCAAAAAGCCGCAGCGGAAGCCGAAGCCGAGCGCCACGGAGGTCTCCGGCTCAAACGTCAGCGCCGCGTCGTTCAGCTGCAATTTTTCGAGCGCATCTCTAAGATCTGCATAGTGTGCACCGTCTGCCGGGTACACGCCACAGAAAACCATCGGCTGCACCGCACGGTAACCGGGCAGCGGCTCTGCCGCCGGTCTGTCCGCCAGCGTAATGGTGTCGCCCACGCGCGCCTCGCGCACGTTTTTGATCGATGCCGTAATGTAGCCGACTTCGCCCGCGGAAAGGCTCTTTGCGGGCTCCAAAGATGTCGCGCGCAGAATGCCGCATTCCACCACGGTGAACTCACTGCCCACCGCCATCATGCGGATGGTGTCGCCGGGGTGCACCGTTCCCTCTTTAATACGCACATACGCGATAACGCCGCGGTATGCGTCATAGTAGGAGTCGAAAATCAGTGCGCGCAGCGGCATGTCCGGGTCGCCCTGCGGTGCGGGAATATCCGTCACGATTTTCTCCATAACGGCTTTGATGTTGAGGCCCGTTTTCGCGCTGATGCGCGGCGCGTCCTCTGCCGGAATACCGATGACGTCCTCAATCTCCGCCGCAACCTTGTCCGGGTCCGCGGAAATCAGATCGATCTTGTTCAATACCGGTACGACCTCAAGGCCTGCGTCCACCGCAAGGTACGTGTTTGCAAGCGTCTGCGCCTCAATGCCCTGAGAAGCGTCCACCACCAGCACCGCGCCCTCACAGGCCGCAAGTGAGCGGGAAACCTCGTAGTTAAAGTCCACGTGACCCGGGGTATCGATAAGGTTGAACGTATATGCCTCGCCGTCGTTCGCGCGGTAGACGAGCGTCACAGCATGCGCCTTGATCGTGATGCCGCGCTCGCGCTCCAGATCCATGTTATCGAGGATCTGGTCTTCCATGTCGCGCTTCGCGACCGCCTCGGTCTGCTCCAAAATGCGGTCGGCAAGCGTGCTTTTGCCGTGGTCAATATGTGCAATGATGCTGAAATTGCGAATTTTACTCTGTTCCAAGCGTGATTCTCCTCTTTAGAAGTATACATAGTTAAGTATAGCATTTTCGCGGCGTTTGCGCAATGACTGCTTTTGAAAAAGTCCGCATTTTAAGGTGCTTCACACCTTGCGCTTTTCTGCCTAAACGTGGTATCATAGAAAAGACAAAACCACGCGTATACGTGGTTCCATAAGGAGAACCGATATGCCGAGATTTTTTACATCTGCCGTGCAGTTTGACGAAGCCGCGTCCGTAGGCTCTGCCGTCATAGACGGTGAAGACGGTCGCCACATCGCCCGCTCCCTGCGCATGCACACGGGCGACGCCCTCACGCTTTCGGACGGTGCCGGCACCGACTACACAGGCGAAATTGAAAGCATCACGGGCGATACCGTCATGGTGCGCCTTACCGATAAGTTTAAAAACAAAAGCGAGCCCACCCTGCGCGTCACGCTGTACCCCGGTATGCCGAAGGCCGATAAACTGGAGCTCATCACGCAAAAAGCCGTGGAGCTCGGCGTCACGAAGATTGTGCCCGTTTTGACTTCCCGCAGCGTTTCCCGGCCGGATGCAAAATCCGTTTCAAAAAAACAAGAGCGTTTGCAGCGCATCGCGCTTGAAGCCGCAAAGCAGAGCGGCCGCGGCATCATCCCGGAAATCGGTAAAATGACCGATTTAGAGTCCGCGCTCAGAACCGCACCCGGCAAAAAGATCTTATTCTACGAAGGCGGAGGCGAAGCGCTCGGCACGCTCGTCTCCCCCGATGAGGCCGAAGTTTCCGTTTTCATCGGCCCGGAGGGCGGCTTTGACGCTGCCGAAGTGCAGCTCGCTAAACAATACGGCGCTGCACCCGCCACACTCGGCCCACGCATTTTAAGAACAGAAACTGCACCGCTTGCGGCGCTTTCCGTTTTAATGTACATCACGGGGAATATGCAATGAAAACAGTTTTAGTCACCGGCGCGTCGGGTGAGATCGGCGCTGCCATCGCAAAAGAATTCGCCGCCGCAGGTTACGCCCTCGCGCTCCACGGCGCAAAGCACATTGAAAATGTAAATCAACTTGCCGAAACTTTCAAATCAAACGGCATCGAAGCCTATCCCGTCTGCGGCGACCTTTCCGACCCCGCCGCATGTGAACACTTATGGGCGGACACCGAAAAAAAACTCGGGCATATTGACGTTCTCGTCAACGCCGCCGGCATCTCGCTCGTCGATTTTTTCGACACCATGACGCCCGCACAGTGGAAAACTTTGTGTGACACGAATCTGTCCTCCGCCGTTTACCTCTCTCAATGCGCGTCCCGCTCCATGATTCGCCAAAAATCCGGCGCTATCGTCAATGTCTCGTCCATTTGGGGCGTGAGCGGCGCGGCAATGGAAGTCGCATATTCCGCCGCCAAGGCCGGTATGCTCGGGCTCACCCGCGCACTGGCCTTGGAGCTCGCCCCGTCGAACATCACCGTCAATGCCGTCGCACCCGGCTATATCGATACCAAAATGAACGCCCATTTGTCCGAAGACGAGAAAAAAGCGCTGTGCGAGGAGATTCCCCTCGGGCGCGCAGGCACCCCGGCAGAGGTCGCCGCAGGCGTCAGATTTTTAGCCGAAAGCCCGTACATCACCGGTGAAACGCTCGTCATTTCGGGCGGCTGGCGTTAAGGAGAATATTTACCATGTCCAAACAAATCGATGCTTATTCCTTCGCACTCGGCGTGTGCGAGGCATTCTGCGAGGTTGTCCGTGCCGGCGTAAAGCGCATCGCGCTCAGCCACCCGTTCACAGAAGACGAACTTCAAAACGCACTCGGCGCAGATTTTCTCCCCGCGTGTGAAGCAGTTGCCCGAAAGTACGGCTGCAAAGCGTATTATTTGAAAGAACCGCTCATCACCGACCTTTTCCCGGTCTCGTTGAACCGCGGCAAGCAAAATGTCGTTTTCTACCGTGAAGACCGTGACCTCGAAGAATTTTTGAGCATCCAACACGATAAACAAACCCTCATCGCCGAAAACAACTATACGAGCGAAAACCGCCGCCAAATCGCCGTGCGTTACGGGCATCTGCTCTCGTACAGCGACGAAGCCATCGCCCGCTATTTATCGCAAAATACAGAACTCGAGTAATCAAAGGAGCACCCCTATGTCCATGACCATTAACAAAGAGCTGCCGAACCCGGCGGCCCTCAAAGCCGAATTTCCCGTCCCGGAGCACATCAAAGAAATCAAAGCCGCGCGTGATAAAGAGATTGCCGCCGTGTTCCGCGGAGAGTCCGATAAATTTCTCGTCATCGTCGGCCCCTGCTCGGCGGATAACGAAGAAAGCGTCTGCGAATACACCCGCCGCCTTGCCCGTGTGAACGAGCAGGTAAAAGACCGCCTCATTCTGATTCCACGCATCTACACCAATAAGCCCCGCACCACGGGCGAGGGCTATAAGGGCATGCTGCACCAGCCGGACCCCGATAAAGCCCCTGACCTGCTCGGCGGCATCATCGCCATCCGCAAAATGCACATGCGCGCCATTGAGGAGACCGGCCTCACATGCGCAGACGAAATGCTGTACCCCGAAAACCGCAGCTATTTGGATGACCTTCTGTCCTACGAAGCCATCGGCGCACGCTCGGTCGAAAACCAGCAGCACCGTCTGACTGCAAGCTCCATGGATATCCCCGCCGGCATGAAAAACCCCACCTCCGGCGATCTTGCCGTCATGATGAACTCCATCAAAGCCGCCCAAAGCGCGCACAACTTCATCTATCGCGGGTGCGACGTCACCACTACCGGCAACCCGCTCGCCCACGCTATTTTGCGCGGCGGCGTTGATAAATACGGCACAACTATCCCGAACTACCACTACGAGGATTTAAAACGTCTCGCTTCTCTCTACGAAGAAAGCGGGCTCGAAAATCCCGCCTGCGTCGTGGATGTCAACCACTCGAATTCCGGCAAAAAGTTCAAAGAGCAGATCCGCATCGTCAGCGAGGTACTGCACAGCCGTTCCTACGACCCCGCCATACACAAGCTCGTCAAGGGCGTCATGATTGAAAGCTACCTCTTCGAGGGCGCGCAGAAGATTTGCCCGGAGATGATCCACGGCAAATCCATCACAGACCCCTGCCTCGGCTGGGAAGACACCGAAAAGCTGCTTTACAGCATCGCGGAAAAAGCGTAAAGGGAGTTGTAAGATGAAACTGTACGTCACACGCCACGGCGAAACACCCATGAACGCTGCACACCGCGTCTGCGGACTCACGAATATCGACCTCACCGAAAAAGGCATCGCGCAGGCAAAAGAAGCCGGGCGCAGCCTCCAAGATAAAGGCATCAAGCGCATCATCGCCTCCCCGCTCCTGCGCGCCCAACACACCGCAAGGCTCATCGCAGACGAGATTGGTATAGATACCATTGAGACCGAACAGCGGCTCATCGAGCAAAACTACGGCATCTACGAAAATACCGACTGGGACGGCGAAGCGTTCAACGCAAATAAGCGCGAATTCGCCGTACGCTACCCCGGCGGCGAATCCATGCTGGACTTAGCCGGTCGGCTCTACCCGCTTTTAAACAAGCTGAAAGCCGAAAACGGCCCCACCACGCTCCTCGTCTGCCACGGCGGCATCTGCCGCATGATCCGCACCTATTTCTTAGATGTCAAAAACACCGACTACGCCGCCTTCAAGCTTTCAAACTGCGGCATCATGGAGTTTGATCTGTAAAAAAAGCATCTCGGCTAAGCCGAGATGCTTTTTGCTTTACGCTTCCGTCGCAGTGCCATGCTGCGGGTCGTGCTCGCGTTTGATGCAGCGGTCAAGCCACTTGCCTCGCAAATAATAAATAACGAAGATCACCGCCGTGATAACCCATGATACCGGGTAGTTCATCGCGACCATCTGCATCGTGTGCCAATATGGAACCACAAGCAATATCCACACTACGCGCAGACCGCATACGCCGATGCAGGTGATGAGCATCGGCTGCAAAGCCTCGCCGGCACCGCGAATCGCGCCGGACAAAATCTCGATAAAAACAAACGTAAAGTAGGACGGCGCCAATACCAAACAGAACTGCGCACCGATATTCACAACCTCCGCATCGCCCGTAAAGAACATCAAAAGCTGATAGCGGAAAATAAACAGCAGCGCGGAAAGCGCGATGATCGTGCCAAGGCACATGCCAAGCCCCACACGCGTGCAGCGCTTCATGCGGTCATACTGGCGTGCGCCGAAGTTCTGCCCGGCAAATGTCGTCACCGCAATGCCAAACGCGTTCATCACCATCCAGATAAAGCCGTCAATCTTGCCGATGGCCGCCCAAGCCGCGATAGCTGTCGTGCCAAAGCTGTTGATGCTCGCCTGAATGAGGATATTCGAGAATGAATACATCACAGACTGCAAGCCGGCCGGCAAGCCGATGCGGACCACATTCTTTAGAATGTCCTTGTGAAAGCGAATTTTGCGCAGCTCCACACGGTATGCTTCCTGCGTGCCCATCAGGCGGATCATCAAAAGCACGGCGCTGATCAGCTGCGATAGAATCGTCGCAAACGCTACACCGAACACACCCCAGTGAAACACCACCACGAACAATAAATCGAGTACCACGTTTGCAAGGCAGCACACAATCAAAACGTACAGCGGCATACGGCTGTCGCCGATGGCGCGCAGAACACCTGTGCCGATATTATAAATCAGGTTGCCGATGATGCCAAGATAATATACGTTCATGTACAAAACCGCGTCATCCATGATGTCGTCCGGCACACCCATCGCCAGCATTGTCGGGCGCGCCGTCACAATGCCGAAGACCATAATGACAACGCCGCCCGCCACCGCCAGCGCCATGGACGTGTGGACAGATTTAGAAAGATTTTCGCGGTCGTTTGCGCCGAAATATTGCGAAATAATGACCGTCGCGCCGGAAGCTACGCCGACAAAAAAGCCTACAAGCAGGTTGATGACCGTGCCCGTCGTGCCCACAGCCGCCAACGCCTCGGTGCCGACAAACTGACCGACAATGATCGTGTCAACCGTGTTATACAACTGCTGAAAAAAAGTGCCGATCAAGATCGGAAAGAAGAAAAGCAAAAGCTGTTTCCAAATAACACCTTCCGTGATCCCGTTTTTTGTTTTTTCCAAACGTCCTCCCCCTTTGATACCCTATAACGCCTATTCTTAAACCGCGCTCTAAACACGCATACGCCCATTCTAACACCTTTTCTCCCATTTTTCAAGCGGTTACAAAAATAAAAGTACGAAATAGGATTTTAATTTGACATCTCAGGAGATAGCCGCACCCGTTTCCCGGCGCGTATATTTCAATCCTACCGTACGCAAAGCTTTTCGCGCGTGGTTCATCGAAAATTCCGCCGCCGGAAAGCTGTTCGGTAAACGGAACGACAAAGGCAGACTTTTTAGCTACTAAAAAACGCCCGCAGGGTCAAACCTTGCAGGCGCTTTCACTTTACTTTTCTTTACTCCACATACGTAACGGGGAATTTCTTCTCCTTCACAGGCGTTTCTGCTGCCGCATAACCGATGGCCGCAATGCCGAATACCTTGTGGTTCTCCGGCACGCCGAACTCCGTCAAAACGGCGCGCACCTCAGGCACGTCGCACGTGTCGGAAAGCTGGTTGATCCACACAGTACCAAGCCCCATGGAATGCGCCGCGAGGAAGATATTTTCAAGCGCGCAGGCGTTGTCCCAGGACGTGATACCCGTGTCGCCGATCAGCTCGTTCGACGGAATGATAAGCGCGGCGGGCTTATACATGTCGTACTTCTCGTTGCCGAGCGCCTTGCCCACAGCCGCCGCAAGCTTCGCGATTTTCTCGCGATTTAAAACAGCAGAAAAATGCCATGTCTGGCGGTTCATCGCGCTCGGTGCATGCACAGCGCACTGCAAAAGCGTGTCGATCTTTTCTCTCTCCACCGGGCGGTCGTCATACGCGCGGACACTGCAGCGGGTCAAAATGTTCTGAATCACTTCATTCGTCATAAAAACGCTTCCTCTCTTTGATTTTTCGGGTATGTACCCTTATTTTTAAGCGGTCATCCGCTTATTGACTCAAAATTTTTCCGCCAAAAGCGCGGCGATTTTCTCTAAAAATGCCTCATCTTCTGCGGTAAAGCGATCTTCAAACGGGCTGTCCACATCCAAAACAGCATAGACTTTTCCGCCTTTCATCACCGGCACCACAATCTCCGCACGGCTCGCGCTGTCGCAGGCAATATGCCCCGGGAACGCGTGCACGTCCGCTACGCGCAGCGTTTTCTTCTCCGCAAGCGCTGTGCCGCACACACCGCGCCCCGCTTTGATGCGGATGCACGCCGGTTTACCCTGAAACGGCCCTAAAAGCAAATTGCCGTCCGGCTGCACCGTGTAAAAGCCCACCCAGTTGATGTTTTTCAGTGTTAGATTCAGCAGCGCCGAAAGGTTCGCCATGTTCGGCACAAGCTCCGGCTCGTCTTCAATGAGTGCCTTCGCCTGCAAAACGACGTCTTCATACGTCCCGCTGCCTTGAAGCTCAAAACTCATTTTTTATACTCCTTGTAAACAAAGCGTTGACTTCATCGTGTGCATTTTCGCCTTTATACAACACATTGTATACCGCGCGGCAAATCGGTAAATCGGCCGAAACCGTCTTGCCAAGGCGCAAAAGCGCGTCCACGGCGTAATAGCCCTCCGCCAAATCGGTGTACGGCTCGTTTTTCACAAACTTCTCGCCAAACATGCGGTTGTGCGAATACGGCGAAAACAACGTCGCTTCGTAGTCGCCGAGGTGGCAAAGCCCGTAAGCCGAAAGCTCGTTGCCGCCTAAAGCGTCAATCAGCCGCGCAATCTCACGCGTGCCGCGCGCCATCAAAGCGCCTTTTAACGTCGAAAGCCCGAGGCCGTCCAGCATACCGGCGGCAATGCCGACGACATTCTTCGCCGCCGCACCGATCTCATTGCCGATGAGGTCCTGTCCGTAGTAAAAGCGAATGAGGTCGCTGCCGAATGATTCCACCAGCGTCTTTTTTGCGTCTTCGCTGTCGCTGTCAATGACCATGCAGTTCGGCACACCGGCCGCAAACTCCTGTACATGGCCGGGACCAACCCAAACGGCGACCGCATTCGAGTTGTCACACTCCGCGGCACACACTTGGGAAAGCCGCATGCCGGTTTCAATCTCCACGCCTTTCATGCACAGCACGAAAATTTTATTTTTCAGCTCAAACGGCTGAAGCTCGCGCATCAGGCCGCGCAGGCCCTGCGAGTTGACGGAGATTACGATCACGTCGCTGTCTTTCACAGCGTCCAAAGAATTTGTCAGATGTAAGGTTTCGGGCAGCTCTACAAGCCCGTTCGTACGGGTTTCGATGAGCTTTTGCATGTGGGCAGAGCTTTTCCGCCCGTAAAGGGAAACACTGTGGCCGATCTTATCGAGGTACCACGCGATAAACGTGCCCCAACGGCCGCAGCCGATAACGGTAATTTTCATAGGGAATGCTAAGGTCCTTCCAAAGGGATAATGTAAGCGCGAAATTCAAATCACAGCTCTGTAAATAAATCTTTTGCGTCTTTGGCGTAAATGATGCCGGAAACGACGGCGAGCAAGGTTGCAATCGCCATCACGACAAAATTCACCCATGTAAATATCGGAGAAAGCGTCTCCGTCGGCAAAGCCAAAATGCCGTATGCGCCAAGGTCGAGAATATACTGCGTCAACAGCACGATGCAGATTGCGACAATCTGCGATACGGTTTTCGCTTTGCCCCAGTTGTTCGCCGGGATCACCCTGCCCTGCTCCACCGCAATAAGGCGGATGGACGTCACGGCAAATTCGCGGACCATAATAAGGAGCACAAATACCGTGTTCGTCATGCCGTTCGCCACAAAGCAGACAAGCGCCGACATCACCATGATCTTATCGGCCAAGGGGTCCATCAGCTTGCCGAAATTTGTGATGAGGTGATCGCGCCGCGCGATTTTGCCGTCCAAGTGGTCGGTGTACGACGCAATGCCGAAAATTGCCAGCGCCACTAAATTGTGGTGTGGGAATATATCGCCGGAAAGCAGCATGAAAAACACAAAAAACGGTACTAAGATGATGCGCAGTATCGTCAGTTTATTTGGTAAATTCATAGCGGTTCTCCCGTTTAGACGCGCGTACCGAACAGGTCGCCGTCAATGGCCTCGTCCACGTGCACCGTTACCATTTCACCGTAGTACGGCTTCGTTTCCGCAGAGAAAAACACCTTGCCGTCAATGTCCGGCGCGTCCATGGCGCTGCGGCCGAACCAACATTCGGCGTAGCGGTCAAAGCCCTCCGTCAACACGGTGATGTCCCCCCCAACCTGCTTTTCGCCAAGGCGGTCCATAATGTTCATCTGTGATTCCATGATGATCTCCGCGCGGTGATTCTTCACCTCGTCGTCGATCTGGTCGGGCATCAAAGCCGCCGGCGTGCCCTCCTCCTGCGAGTAGGCAAAGCAGCCGAGGCGCTCAAATTCAATGTCTTTCACAAATTCCGCAAGCTCGGTGAATTCCTCCTCCGTCTCGCCCGGGAAACCCGTAATAAGCGTTGTGCGCAGCGTCACGCCCGGAATCTTCTCGCGGATCTTCTTCATCAGCGCCGTCAGGCTCTCACGGTCGCCGGTGCGGTTCATGCGCTTTAAAACGCGTGCGGAAGCGTGCTGCAGCGGCAGATCGATATACTTCACAATCTTCTCTTCCTCCGCTATCGTCTCCAAAAGCTCATCCGTCAAAGCGTCCGGGTAACAATAGAGCACGCGCAGCCACTTGAGGCCGTCAATTTTGCACAGGCGGCGCATCAGCTTTGCAAGGGAATATTCGCCGTACAGGTCAATGCCGTAGCGGGTCGTATCCTGCGCAATAAGGATGAGCTCCTTCGCTCCGTTTTCAACGAGACCGCGCGCTTCTTCCTCAATGCTCTCCATCGTGCGGCTGCGGTAGCCGCCGCGGATCATCGGAATCGCGCAGTAAGTACATTTGTTGTCGCAGCCCTCTGCAATCTTAATATACGCAAAATAGCTCGGGGTCGAAAGCTCGCGCTCGCCGCACAGCGGCATTTTGCTCTTTTCGGGAAAGCTCTCCGTAAAATCATTCATTGCACTTTCAATGCACGCCGCAATGTCCGCGTTCGCGCCGATACCGAACACACCGTCCACCTCGGGCAGCTCTTTGTGAATTTCCTCGCGGTAGCGCTCCGCAAGACATCCCGTCACCACGATTTTCTTGATGCGGCCCTCTTTTTTCAGCGTCGCAAGCTCCAGAATTTCATCGATGGATTCCTGCTTCGCGCTGTCGATAAAGCCGCAGGTATTCACGATTGCAACGTCTGCAAGCGCAGCGTCATCGCACAGCTCAAAGCCCGCGTTTTTCAGGCTCGCCATCAGCATTTCGCCGTCCACCTGGTTTTTGGCACAGCCAAGGCTGACCATTCCCACTTTAATTGCCATGTATATAACCCTTTCTCGGTACATATCCAAGCTTTAGACATGCCCTTATATAATTTCTGTTCTGCCGCTACCTATTTTAGCAGAAAACGAGCGGCTTTTCAATCGAAATGCCGCCCGTTCACAAAAATCATACAATTATACGCGCAAAAGCACGCTTGCCGCCCGGAAATCATGCCTTTTTTGCACACCCTGTCCGTCTCGCGCAACGCACAAAACGGCCCTGCAACCAAAGCAGCGCCGTTTTACGGTCATTCTTCTGAATTTAAGACAGAGAAGATCTCGTCAAAGCCGTAGCCGTAGCGCTGCAAGGCGGCTACGGCACGGCGGCGCACTTTTTCGTCTTCGCGCGCCATGGGATACTTTCGCTCCAAAATGGCGCGGATGTTTTCCTCTGTTTCCGAACGTTCTGTGGAAAACTCGTCCATCACCGCGGCGATGAGCGCGTCGTCTATGCCCTTTTGGCGCAGCTCCTGCTTTACGCGGCGCGCGCCGAATTTTTTGCGTGTGAAAAGCTCGTTTGCAAGGCGGCGGGCGTAGTCCTCGTCATTTAGTAAGCCCAGCTCTTCCACGTGCTCCACGGCGCTTCGGGCAGCCTCGCGGTCAAATTCCGCGCGGGAGATCTTATTTTCCAGCTCTTTTTTGGAGTGGGCGCGGTGCTCCAAAAGGTACAGCGCCTTTTCCTCGGCGCGGTGCTTTGCGGAGGCCTGCAAAAGCGCGTGCAGCTCCTCATCGTCGAGCTCGTCGCCGATGGCAATGCCGCGGCGCAAAAGCGTTTCCGTGTCCACCTTCACCGCCGCTTCGCCGTCAATATAAAGCTGTGAAAGCCTGTGGCGGCGCGGGGCGATGTCCGTGATCTTCATTATTCGTCGTCATCGACCGTGATGTCGATGTCCGCCTGCACGTTCTTACGGGTGTTCTCCGCCTGCTCGGGGGATTCTTCCTCCTCGGCCTTTTCAACGGGCTTCGGCGCACTGCCGCCCTTGATGGACTTTGCGTAGAGCTTATCCGCGTTCTGACGGACGAGCTCGGAAATTTCCTCAAAAATATCCGGGTTGTCGCGCAGGAAGTTCTTCGCATTGTCGCGGCCCTGACCGATACGCGTGCCGTTATACGAGAACCACGCGCCGCTCTTCTGCACGATCTCAAGCCTTTCGGCAAGGTCAAGCAGGTCGCCGACCTTCGAGATGCCCTGCCCGTACATGATGTCGAATTCGACCTCACGGAACGGCGGCGCAACCTTGTTTTTCACAACCTTGACCTTTGTGCGGGAGCCGATGATATCGGTACCGCTCTTCAAAACCTCCTTCTTGCGCACATCGAGACGCACGGAGGAGTAGAATTTCAGCGCGCGGCCGCCCGGCGTGACCTCCGGGTTGCCGTAGACAACGCCGACTTTTTCGCGCAGCTGGTTGATGAAAATGGCGACGCAGTTTGACTTCGAGATGGCACCGGCAAGCTTTCTTAACGCCTGCGACATCAAACGCGCCTGCAAGCCGACGTGGCTGTCGCCCATTTCGCCCTCGATCTCCGCGCGCGGAACGAGCGCCGCCACGGAGTCCACAACGATAACATCGATGGCGTTGGAGCGCACGAGCGCCTCGGTGATCTCGAGCGCCTGTTCGCCGGTATCCGGCTGCGAAACGAGCAGAGAATCCACGTCTACGCCGAGCGCGGACGCATAGACCGGGTCAAGTGCGTGCTCCACGTCGATAAACGCCGCGTTGCCGCCCATTTTCTGGCCTTCGGCGACGCAGTGGAGCGCCAAGGTGGTCTTACCGGAGGATTCCGGCCCGTAGATCTCAATGATTCTGCCGCGCGGCAGACCGCCGATACCGAGCGCGAGGTCCAGCGAAAGAGAGCCGGTGGAGATCGCATCCACGTGCATGCCGTTGTTCTGGCCAAGGCGCATAACAGCGCCCTCGCCGAACTGCTTTTTAATCTGCGTCAACGCAGTCTCAAGCGCTTTGCGCTTGTCTTCGGGCTTGATGTCCTCCACTTTTTTGCTTACGGGGCTTTTATTTTCCTTCGCCATGGTTATATCCTCACTTCTTTTGAAATTTGGGTTATGGTTCCTGATGGATTGTGTTTCCGTCGAGCGTGGTTAAAGTTTTCGCCAACCTTTTTCAAAAGGCTGCGGTTTCCAAAGGTGAAACTCTTTTTTACTGCCTCTATTATACTAAATCCGTCGAAAAAAAGCAACGGTTTTCTCGAACATATTTTCTTTTCTTGCTGAGGTGAGCGAAAAAGCGACAGTTAAGAGGACATCACAGGACATCGGCGGACATCTTTTGGCGCAAAAAGGGCAGAACCCCGGAGAAAACCGGAACTCTGCCCTTTTTTAGCTTATGTAGAAATTACAGACCGAGCAGTTCGGTTGCCGCTTTCTCCATTTTTGCGATGATCTCATCGGACTCTGCGGCGGTTTTGCCCTTGCCGGAGAGGTAAATTTTGATCTTCGGCTCTGTGCCGGACGGGCGGACGATGAGCTTGCTGCCGTTCTCCAGACGATACTCGAGCACGTTGGACTTCGGAAGCGTAATCTCCGTCTTCTCCGCGCCCTCTGTGCGCACGGAAAGCTGATAGTCGCTGTCGCCGACGACCTTGAAGCCGGCAATCTCCGCCGGAGCGTTGTGGCGCAGATGATCCATGATGGAATTCATCTTCTTCATGCCGTCTTCGCCCTCAAACGCGAAGTTGCACAGGGCGTTCTTGTAGTAGCCATACTTTTCGTACAGAACATTGATAGCATCGACGAGCGTCATGCCCTTTTCTTTGTAGTAGGAAGCCATTTCGCAGATGATCATGCTGCCGTCCACGGCGTCCTTATCGCGCACATAGCCGCCGGAGAGGTAGCCGTAGCTCTCTTCAAAGCCGAGCAGGTAGCGCTCCGGGTGGCCTTCGCTCTCAAGCAAAGCGATCTGGTCGCCGATATACTTGAAGCCGGTGAGGGTACGGCGAATTTCAATGCCGTAATCCTTCGCGATGCCGTTAACCATATCGGTGGAAACAATCGTCGTGACCGCGACCGGGTCCTTCGGCATGGTGCCGAGCTCCGTTTTGCACTGTGCAATAAAGTTCAGGAGCAGAATGCCCACTTCGTTGCCGGTCATGAGCACATACTCGCCATGCTGGTTGACGGCGATGCCTACGCGGTCACAGTCCGGATCGGTCGCGAGCAGCAGGTCGGGCTTTACGGTCTTGCAGAGATCAAGGCCCTTCTGGAGTGCTTCGCGGATTTCCGGATTCGGGTACGGGCAGGTGGGGAAGTTGCCGTCCGGCTCGCTCTGCTCCGGCACAACGGTGATATCCTTCACGCCGATGCGGTCGAGGATGCGCAGCACGCACATTTTGCCGCTGCCGTTGAGCGGGGTGTAGACGAGCTTGAGGTTATCCGCCGGCTTACCGAGGATGCTCACGCCGTAAACCGCGTCGATGAACGCGTTGACGGTCTCTTCGCCAATATATTCCGCCTTGCCGGAAGCGAGCGCCTCCTCAAACGGGATTTTCTTCACGTCCGCGAAAATATCGAGCGCTTCGATCTCCGCCATGATGCCGTCTGCCATGCCTTCCGTTACCTGGCAGCCGTCGTTGCCGTAGGCCTTATAGCCGTTGTACTTTGCCGGGTTGTGGCTTGCGGTAACGCAGATGCCTGCATCACAGTGCAGGTGACGCACAGCGAAGGACAGCGCCGGAGTCGGCATGAGCTGCGGGTAGAGGTACGCCTTGATGCCGTTTGCGGCGAGCACCGCTGCGGACTCTTTGGAGAACAGCACGCCCTTGTTGCGGCTGTCGTGTGCAATGGCAACGGAAAGGGGCTTACCCTCCGTGTTGTGCTTATTCAGGTAGTTTGCAAGGCCCTGTGTCGCCTTGCGCACCGTGTAGACGTTCATGCGATTCGTGCCTGCGCCAATGACACCGCGAAGGCCGCCGGTGCCGAAGGCAAGGTCTCTGTAAAAACGGTCGTTTATCTCCTCGGGCTGATCCTTAACGGAAAGCAGCTCCTCTTTCAAGTCGGGATCGTCCAGTTCGACGCTAAGCCATCTTTCATACTCGGTCATACTCTATTCTTCCTTCCATGGTTTAAATTTTCGGCAGTGCGAAAAAACGTATCTGCCTTATGTTAAATGCGGATGACCCGCACCTACACGCTATAATTAGATTACCATTTTATCTGTGCAATGTCAATGACAAGTTGCGTCGCTCCATGTCAATTTATGTGTAAAATATTTGTTAGTATCCCGGCAGGCGAAATATCAACCAACCCACAGGTTGCGCGAAAGCCCGAACAGGAGCCGGGGTTTAAGATATACAGTCCGTCGTCGTAGGTCTCGAGCGCCTCGTGCGTGTGGCCGAACAGCAAAAGATTCGCACCCGCCTCCCTTGCGGCGCACACAACGGTATAGAGCCCTGATTTCACATGGTAAAGGTGCCCGTGTGTGCAGAAAATTTTAGCGCCGTCAAGGTCTAAAATTTCGCGTACCGGCACGTCTGCGCAGCCGAGGTCACAGTTGCCGCGCACGGAGTAAAATGCGATATTCGGGAACAGGGCGCGCATCATTTGAAAATCGTTTTGCCCGTCGCCGAGAAAAATGACGGCATCCACGTCTCTGTGCTTCTCGAGCGTTTCGCGCATATAGAGCGGCATGCCGTGGGAATCCGAAAAAACCAGCAGTTTCATGATAATTCTCCTTCTTTTGAATTTAACGCAGATGAGGTCTCATTTTTTCGCGCCGCGCATAAACTGTAAACGGAAGTTTCCCTAAAGGGAGGGTTTACCATGAACGAACGTGAAATGCAATCGCTTTTGGCTTTGGCGGCAAAACGGCTGCACACCACGCCGGAAGCGCTGCGCGCCGCCGCCGAAAACGGCGACCTGCAGAACATTACGGGCGGTCAAAATAACGCGGCGGCTTCGCAGCTAAACCGCGTTTTAAGCGACCCGGAGGCCGCGAAAAAGCTGCTTTCCACACCTGCCGCGCAGAAACTATTTGAGGCTCTCGGCGGCAAAAAATAGAAAGGAGGTGAGCGGCGGTGGAAGACCTGGCCGCAGCCGTACAATCCATTTTAAACGACCCGCAAAGCATGGCGCAGCTGCAGAGCGTGATGAACTCGCTTGGCATGAATCCGCCGCAAGCCCCTGCCCCGGCTCCGCCGCCCGTGCAGCAAAAACCGGCGGCCGCCGCACCGCTCAATTTGCTGAACACGCTAAACAACAGCGATCCGATGACGGCGATGCTTTTGCGCGCCGCGCCGCTTTTGGCAAGCGCGAACCGCGAAGATGACTCCACGCGATTGCTTGCGGCGCTGCGCCCTTTGCTCGGCGAAGCACGGCAGAAAAAGCTGGATGAAGCCTCGAAAATTTTGAAACTCTTGCACCTTTTGCCGCTTTTGAAAGAGAGCGGCGTTTTACAGAATATTCTTTGAGAAAGGCGGGGTAAGATGCCGAGTAACATGCCGGACGCACGCGCCGTGGAAGAAGCCTTGCGCCGCGCGCGGGAAATGCAGGGGCGCTCGGCGCATAACGCGCCGCCCCCGCCGGAAAAGTCAACGGAGGAATCGCCGCAGGGAAATGCGGAAACGTCAACTGAAATACCGAAGGAATTTCAGGCTGCTCCGAATAGACCTCTTTCTCCTCTCGATACGCTGCTAAAAGACAAGGAGCGCACGCTTTTGCTTGCACTCCTCCTTTTGCTTTACAACGAAGGCGGCAGTGCGGAGCTTTTGTTCGCGCTCTTTTATCTGCTTATCTGATCTGACCGTCGCCGCGGATGATGAATTTGTAGGAAACGAGCTCATTTAAGCCCATGGGACCTCTGGCGTGCAGTTTCTGCGTGGAGATGCCGATCTCCGCGCCGAGCCCGAGCTCGCCGCCATCCGTGAAGCGCGTGGACGCATTTACATAGACCGCCGCCGCATCGACCTGTGCCGTGAACCGCTCCGCCGCACGGAGGTTTTCGGTGACGATGCACTCGCTGTGGCCGGTAGAATACTGCGCAATGTGCGCAATAGCCGCGTCAAGACTGTCTACGACGCGCACGGCTAAGATATAATCGAGGTACTCCGTTGCCCAGTCCGCTTCGGTCGCGGGTTTGACTTCGGGCAGAAGTTCGCATGTGCGCTTATCGCCGCGCAGCTCTACGTTTTTCTCTTTGAGCTTATTTGAGATGACGGGCAGCGCCGCTTCGGCAATGTCCTTGTGCACCAAGATCGTTTCGATGGCGTTGCAGACGGACGGACGGGAGGTTTTCGCGTTGAAAATGATATTCGCCGCCATTTCGATGTCTGCGTCTTTGTCGACATACACGTGGCAGTTGCCGACGCCGGTCTCGATGACCGGTACCTTGGCGTTTTCCACCACGGCGCGGATAAGCCCTGCGCCGCCGCGCGGAATGAGCAAATCGAGGTACTCCGTCATGCCCATGAGCTCCACGCTGGACGCGCGGGAGGTATCCTGTACAAGCTGAACGCTGTCGCGCGGGAGGCCGGCGGATTCTATCGCATCGCGCAGAACCTCGGCGATGGCATTATTGGAGCGGAACGCTTCCTTGCCGCCGCGCAGAATGACGGCACTGCCCGCCATAAGGCACAGCGCAGCCGCGTCGCTCGTCACGTTCGGACGAGCTTCGTAAATGATGCCGATAACACCCATCGGCACCGTGATTTTTTCCACTTTAAGCCCTTTGGGATTCGTTTCGCCGCTTAAAATGCGGCCCACGGGGTCGCGTTGGGCGGATACGTCTTCCACGCCCTTTGCCATGCCCTCAATGCGGGCATGCGTGAGCGCCAAGCGGTCGAGCATGGCTTCGCTCATGCCGTTTTCTTTTGCGGCTTTAAGGTCTTCTTCGTTCGCGGCAAGAATTTCTGCCTGACGCGCGCGCAGGGCAGCCGCAGCGGCGTTTAATGCCGTGCGCTTTTTTTCGCCCGCGGTGCGCAGAACGGCGGCGGCTTTTTGGGCTGCGACACCCATTTTTTGAAGTTCTGTCATACGCGTTGTGTCCCTTTCTGTAAATTACGGCATGAACACCGTGCCGATGTCCTCACCGTCGAAAATGCGGTAGAGGTTCTCCGGGTCTTCGCCGGAGAGGATATATGTCGGGATATTTGCACGCCCTGCAATCTCTGCGGCGCGAATTTTCGTCGCCATGCCGCCTGTACCGCGTGCGGAACCTGCCCCGCCCGCCATGGCACGCACCTCGTCGTCGATCTTCTCGATGACGCTGAGACGCTTTGCGTCGGGGTATGCCTTCGGGTTTTTGTCGTATACGCCGTCGATATCCGTTAAGATCATCAGCACGTCTGCGTTGATGATGCCGGCGACGATGGCGGAAAGCGTATCGTTATCGCCGAAGTTGCGACCCTCGAGCTCATCGACCGCAACGGTATCGTTTTCGTTGACGATCGGAATGACGTTCATATCGAGCAGCTCACGGAATGTATTTTCCACGTTGCGGCGGCTGATGGGCTGCGAGGTGACATCTGCCGTGAGCAAGACCTGCGCGACGTTCTGATGATATTCGCCGAAAAATTTATCGTAGGCAAACATCAGCTCGCACTGGCCGATGGCGGCAAGCGCCTGCTTTTTGGCGGTGTCGTCCGGGCGCTCCGGCAATCCGAGCTTGCCCATGCCCACGCCAATGGCGCCGGACGTAACGAGCACGATGCGACGGCCGCCGTTTTGCAGGTCGCACAGCGTGCGGCAAAGCTTATCGATGCGGCGCAGGTTCATTTTGCCGTTTTCGTATGTCAAGGTTGAGGTGCCGATTTTCACCACAACGGTTTTTACTGTATTTAAATCCATGATTTTATTTGTTTTTACCGCAAATTCGCGGCAAAAACGTCCTTTCCCCATTCTCTTTTCTGCTCCATTATACATGGAAACAACGCAAAAAGAAAGCCTTTTTGCAAAAACTCAGGCGTTAAAAACGTCTAAGTCTTCGCCGTTTACGACCTTGCCCGTGTAGCCCGCATCGCGGATCTCCTGCAAAATGAGGTCGCTGCGGCGGCGCGTTTCGGCTTCGACATCAATGGCGTTATCCTGAATATTCATGTGGTAAATGCGGTGATAGGTGACAAGCAGCTTCGGCTGCGCTTTTTTCGCAACCTCAGCTAAGTCCGTGCTGAGCGTATGCACCTCGCGGTGATATTTCTGCCACTTCGGTTCGCGCGCGGCAATGCCGGCGGCATACTCGACCTCGTGCAGCAGAATATCGCAGTTTTTGGCCTTTTCCGCGACGATGTCAAGTGGGGCGGTATCGCCGCTGATGACAACGGTCTTCCCGTCTTTTGTTGTGAACTTATAGCCGTAGCTTTCGAGTGTGCCGTGGCTGACGGTGAACGCCTCCACGGTAACACGTTCGTCTTCGTAAATAACGCCCGGTTCAATCTCCGTCGCTTCCACCTTATAGCCGTTTTCGTTCGCGCGCTCAAAGCCGTGCAGGCGAAAGTCGATATCGACCGCATAGGCAGAGAGCAGATGCTGCGCCATATTTCGGATTCCCTTCGGGCCAAAGACCCCCAGCGGTTTTTCCCGTTCCAGCACCCACGGAGTAAAAATGAGGTCCGCAAACCCGGCGGTATGGTCGGTATGCAAATGCGTACAGAACGCGGTATCGAGCAGATCGGGTCTAAGGGCATCTTCGCCGCGGCGGTACGCTTCCGCTGCGCGTCTTACGACGCCGGGGCCAAAATCGACGAGGTACGCATGGCCGTCGACAACGACGGCGGAAGCCGGGCCGCTCGCCCACGGGCAGGCGTTCGGTGTTCCCGTACCGAGTAAAACAAGTTTCGTTTCCACGTTTATCATGCCTTTCTGGTTTAGAAAACAAAAAGGGACAAGCCTCGGCTTGTCCCCCGTTATCGAACTTAGTGTCTGTCGTTTCTGTCGCGGCGCGGACGATCTCCACGCGGGCGGTCGCTGCGCTCACGGCGCGGCTGCTTCTCCGGCAGGACGTTCTCCGGCACGGCACCGTCAAGGTCGATCAGCGCTTCGCGGCGGGAGAGGTTCAGTCTGCCCTTATCGTCGATTTCAAGCACCTTGACCTTCACAATATCGCCGACATTGACGACATCCGTGACGTTCTCCGTGCGCTTGATGTCGAGCTGAGAGATATGCACAAGGCCTTCCTTGCCCGGGGCAATCTCCACAAACGCGCCGAAGTCCATGATTCTCGTCACGCGGCCGCTGTAATAGGAGCCCGGCTCCGGGTCGTTGACGATGGTATCGATGATGTCCATAGCGCGGCGGCACTTTTCAATGTCTATGCCCGCAACATAGCAGTGGCCGTCATCCTCGATATCGATGGTAACGTCGCACTCGGCGCAGATCTTCTGAATGACCTTGCCGCCGGAGCCGATGACCTCGCGGATCTTATCGACCGGCACAATGGTGGACAGCATCTTCGGTGCATATTTGGAAAGCTCGGGACGCGGCTCTGCGATAACCGGCAGCATAACTTCGTCCAGAATGTAATTTCTTGCTTTGTGCGTCTTTGCAAACGCTTCCTTGATGATCTCCGGCGTGAGACCGTGAATCTTCAGGTCCATCTGAATGGCGGTGATGCCCTTCTTTGTACCGGCAACCTTAAAG
>ERZ779885.454-NODE-454-length-46964-cov-6.423245_pt1 | contig 46964 bp, 51 predicted proteins | sample MGYA00511554_ERZ779885 | MGnify/ENA primary metagenome ERZ779885 (study PRJEB29588, sample SAMEA2160998) | human gut metagenome | biome: human gut; feature: human-associated habitat; material: faeces | place: Denmark | collected 2008/2010 ... | reverse complement strand
GGGAATCGAACCCGTGTTACCGCCGTGAAAGGGCGATGTCTTAACCGCTTGACCACGGAGCCAAAACTATTTTGGTGAACTGTTTTATAACAGTGACCGAAAATTATAATAGCATAACTATATGATTTTGACAAGTGTTTTTTTGAAAAAAATAAAATTTTTCGGCTAAATTTTTAGCTTAAGGAGAAAATGAGGAATATCTGTGTCGGAAAGCTGAAAATTCATAAGATGAAAAAAGAGCCGATACAAAACTGTATCGGCAGAGTAGAGAGAAGATATATATAAAAGGTATAGGTCAAAGACATATGCCTGATTTTTTAGGCGGATATCCTGATAATCTTACAGAGTTTATATCATATAGGATTACCGGCGTCCCTTAACTTTATGCATTTAGTATAACGGGAAATTATGGAAAGAATGTGACGGGCAGATAAAGAAATCCTGAAATATCTTAAAAACTTCTGAAGAAGAGATAAATTTCAGCAAAACAGTTGACGTATATAGATTATCGATATAATATGAAGGTACAAAGTATATAGATAATCGATATAAGGAGGGAGAAAGAAATGGCAGTTGATAAAAGTCTGATATCAGGGAGTACGACTCTTTTGATCTTAAGCCTTCTGAAAGAGAAGGATATGTATGGATATGAGATGATCGATACGTTGAAAGGAAAGTCAAACAATGTATTTGAACTAAAAGCGGGAACCTTATATCCGCTACTGCATTCTATGGAAGAAAAGGGATGGCTTACCGTATATGAGCAGGAGGCCGGTGGAAAGATGAGGAAGTATTACCGGATTACCAGAGATGGGAAAAAGCAGTATCAGGCAAAAAAGAAAGAGTGGAAAGAGTATTCGGAAGCTATTTTACAGGTGATCGGAGGTGTGTGTTTTGGAACGGCGTGATTATCTGGAATTGATGACCGGTCAGATCCGCTGCAAGAAAATGTGTCCGGTTATTGCAAAGGAAGTGGAAGATCATATTGAAGATCAAAAGCAGGCTTTTATGGCAGAAGGGATGAAGGAAGAAGAAGCTGAGAAGGCAGCTGTGGAGGAGATGGGTGATCCGGTGGAAGTCGGAGTGGAGATGGATCAGATCCACAGACCGAAGATTCCATGGAAAGTAATTTTTGTAATCGCTCTGATGCAGATTTTAAGTGGAATGTTTGCAGCTTTCTTTTTGAAACAGAATGAAAGTTATGGATATATCGCAGGAATCCGGCAGATATTCCGGCTTGCGATGGCATTTTCGGTTATGATCCTGGTGTGTTATATGGATTACAGCTGGATCGGGAAGCACGCAAGGCTTTTGGCAGGCAGTTATCTGTTGTTTATGGTTCTGATGAGACATTTTTTTGCCCTTCAGATTAACGGTGCAGTAAGATGGATTGGAGTCGGCGGTTTCAGTGTAAGTCTTTCGCTGATGAGCTGGCTGTTTCTTCCATTGTATGGTGCAGTGTTGTATCGGTACCGGGGAGAAGGATATGGTGCTGTTCTTAAAGCCATAGTCTGGATGCTGCTTATCGCAGGGATTCTGATCACCTGTCCGGATCTTGTGATGGCAGGGACGGTTGGACTTTCCTGTGTCTTTATGCTGATGCTGGCACTGGAAAAGGGATGGTATCAGGTTGCGGTTACAAAGGTGATGACCGGAATAGGTATCAGTGTTGTTGGAGTTCCGGTTGGCATACTGGCATATTTTTTCTTCTTTGGTGCGGAATATCAGAAAAGCCGTATCCTGGCGATGTTTGCAGTGAATAAGTCACAAATGATGAAAGGGACAACGCTTGGGGCAGTACGGGAACTGCTGTCGAAATGTATGGCAGTTGGACGCGCCACCGGAGTAGAGGACTTTTGGACTGGGGACCGTATCAGTTCCGCGGATTATATGATGCTTGGAATTGCGGGGTATTGTGGAATTCTTGTGATGGTTCTTTGTATTGCAATAATTGCCGGTTTGCTGTGCTGGTTTTTAAGAAGCGCGCTGAAGCAGAAGAACCAGCTTGGTATGATGATGGGATTTGGCTGTGTGATGGTTCTGGCAATTCAGTTTCTGTTATCACTGCTGGCGAACATTGGGGTATCCAGGTTCGGTCAGGGAGCCTGGTGTCTGTTCTTCGGATATGGACGAAGTGGCCAGATGGTTTCAGCAGTATTGATGGGAATTTTGCTGAGTATTTACCGGCATCAGAATGTAACTCCTGAGCTTGTAGTTGAAAAAAGAGCGGTGGCGAGCTAAGATAGAAGAAAAAAGAGGAGGAACAAGATGCTGGTTTGTGATTATATTGTAGAGAGAATCGATGGAGATTATGCGATGCTGAAGCGGACCAATCTGCCAGAGGAAGAGGCAAAGATGGTAGCAAGAGCACTTCTTCCGGAAGAGATCCGGGAAGGAAGCCGCCTTCATTATGAATTACTTCAGTATACAATTGTTGAATAAAGGTATGGAAAATGTGTGTGCCCTGGGACTGGAAAGTGCCGGAGCACACTTTTTTCAAAGTGTAATTTTCTGTTTAGAAATTTTTCAGAAAATATTAAGGAAAATGGATGTGCATATTTAATAAAAAGAGAGTAAACTCTACTTCCGAGGTGAAGAATATGGATAAGATTTCGGTAGTAGTACCATGTTATAACGAAGAAGAGGCATTGCCTGTTTATTATAAAGAAATGTGCCGTGTAATGGACGAGATGAAGGATGTTGTATTTGAACTGATTTTTGTAGATGATGGTTCATCAGATGCGACGCTTGGTATCATGAAAGACCTGAATGAAAAGGATAGCAGGTGCAGATATCTTTCATTTTCCAGAAACTTTGGAAAGGAAGCTGCGATTTATGCAGGACTGAAAGCATCGGAAGGCGATTATGTTGCACTTATGGATGTAGATCTTCAGGATCCACCGACGCTATTACCTGAGATGTATGAGATCCTGCAGGAGGATGGATACGACAATGTAGCGACAAAAAGGGTCACAAGAACCGGAGAGCCACGTATCCGTTCTTTCCTGTCAGAAAGCTTTTACAAATTTGTCAATGCTATTTCAAAGACAGAGATTGTAGATGGAGCGAGAGATTACCGGCTGATGAAGCGGAAGATGGTGCAGGCAGTTCTGGAAATGAGCGAGTATAACCGTTTTTCAAAGGGAATCTTCGGCTGGGTTGGATTCCGTACAAAATGGCTGCAGTACGATAATATTGAGCGCTCTGCCGGAAAAACCAAGTGGTCCATGTGGAAGCTGTTTAAATATTCGGTGGAGGGAATTACTGGATTTTCAGTGGCACCGCTCTCACTGGCTTCGGTAGTGGGTGTACTGTTCTGCGTGCTTTCCTTTATTATGATCGCAGTAATCGTAATAAGGACGCTGGTCTGGGGAGATCCGGTATCCGGCTGGCCGTCACTTGCCTGTATTATTTTCATGGTCAGCGGAGTACAGCTTCTCTGTACCGGAATTGTAGGGGAGTATCTGTCAAAGACTTATCTTGAGACGAAGAAACGTCCGATTTTTATTTTAAAGGATTCCAGCGATGATAAGGAGCAGAAGCATGAAAGAACGTAGAAAAGGTCTGCTATGGGAAATGGCACTGATCCTGCTTACGGTTGCCGCCTGTCTGTACTCTACAGGCGCAGGAAATATTTTCGGGGCAAAGGTGGACTGGAGCAGTCAGCACAGTGTGTTCCCGGAATATTTCCGGCAGCAGTTTTATCGTACAGGGCAGTTTTTTCCTGAGTTTGCATTAAATATTGGCGGTGGTCAGAATATTTACAATTTTTCTTATTATGGATTGTTTAGTCCGGTCGTTTTGATCGGTTATCTTCTGCCGAATGTGAAGATGTCGGATTATATGATGGTGGCAAGTATTGTCTGTCTGGCAGCAGCAGTTATAATTTTGTACCGGTGGCTGAAAAGCCGGGAATTTACAGCTGCGGTAAGCGGGATGACAGCGCTGATGTTTCTTTTCGCAGGACCTATGATCTATCAGTCGTCGCATCAGATTATGTTTGTAAATTATATGCCATTTCTTTGTCTGACATTTTTTGGAATCGACCGATATTTTGAACAGAAAAAATCCGGTCTGCTGATCGGCGGAACCTTTCTGATGATTATGACAAGCTTTTATTTCAGCATCGGTGGAATACTGGCGCTTGGTCTATATGGAATTTACCGGTATGCAAGGACAAAAGAGCGGGCAGAAGAGATGATTACGGTAAAAGGATTTCTAGGTGACGGACTGCGGTTTGCAGGAAGGATTCTGACGGCAATCATGCTTGCAGGAGTTCTTCTTGTGCCGACTGCGATGGCTCTTCTCGGGAGAAGCGGAAGCAAGGGAGAAAAAACAGATATCTGGCAGCTTCTGACACCGCAGATCAATTTGGAAAAATTTCTGTATGGGGCATATGGACCGGGACTTAGCTGTCTGATGCTGATTATTTTGCTGACCGGACTTTTTTATAAAAAGGCTTATGAGAAGATCCTGTCGCTTGGTTGTCTGGTGGTGCTGACAGTTCCGTTTTTTTCGTATCTGCTCAATGGTGCACTTTATATCAGACCGAAGTCGCTGATCCCGTTTTTGCCGCTTCTGTGCTATCTTACGGCAAAATATCTGGAGAAGCTGAAAAATCAGAAAATAGCGAGAATCTGGATGCTTCTTCCATGTCTGGCAATTATCATATATATTTATCTGAAGAAGGATGATGTGAAAAGCGAAGTCCTTTGGAAACTACTTTTGCTGGATGCGGTCATAACACTGTTGATCTGCGTGGCACAAGCGTATAGTGCATGGATTCGGAAGTATCTGACAGTAGCCGTTCTGGGACCGGTGATCCTGAGCCTTATTGTTACCGGAAGCTATTCCTGGGAAAAGAGTGGAAATCTGGAGAGCAGGAAAGCGTATGAGGAAGATACCAGCCGGTCCATCGGGAAAGCTGTGGACAAGGCAATTACATCAGATAGTGGATTCTACCGGGTCGAGCAGGTTGGAAATGAAGAGGAAAATGCGGAAAATCTGAATCGTGTGTGGAACAGTGAGCAATATATTACATCCCTGTATTCATCTTCCTATAATGCTGATTACCAGAATTTCCGTAAAAATGATTTTCAGGTAGAGCAGCCGTACCGAAATTTTCTGATGCAGTCGGTTTCGCAGAATCCGGTATTCAGACAGCTGATGGGAGTGAAATATCTGATCTCCAGTCAGAATATACCGGGATATGAGAAAAAGTGGATGACCGGGGGAGGGGATGTGTACTGTGATGAAAATGCAGCACCGATTGCCTATGAGACGGATCAGACGATGTCGGAAGCGGAATATGACAGACTGGATTTCCCATATAATCAGCTGGTATTTACCAGATATGCTGTGACAAAGGACGGAATTGTATCGGCAGGACAGGTGAAAGAAAAACTGGCAGAAGACATAGAGAAATGTGATTTTCGGATTCCGGAAAAGAATAACGGGATTTCACTGGTTGTCCCGACTGAAAACGGATATCAGGTGAAAATGAAAAAGGAACAGGGGTTCGAAGTGGCTGTCCCGGAACAGAAAGAGAAAGATGGAGTTCTGTTTGTACAGTTTCGAATCGAAAATAAAAAACCGAAAGAGGATATCGAAATATCCCTGGAAGGAGAGCGCAATAAACTTTCGTCAATCCAGCATGTGTATTATAACAGAAATACCGTATTTACCTATGCAGTAGGACTGGAAAAGGGGCAGAAAACGGTCCGTTTATCTCTTGGAAAAGGAGAGTATACGATTAAAGATATGAGTGCATATAACGGCGTATTAAATGAAGATACCGGCCTATATCAGAGTGTATTCAGGATGGATAAAGAGCAGACGAAAGGGAATCTGATCCAGGGGAGAATCAAAAGTCAGAAGGATGGAATGTTCATTACGTCCATTCCGTTTGATAAAGGGTTTGAAATGACGATAGATGGCGTAAAGGTGAAATGTGAAAAAGTGAATAAAGCGTTTCTGGGATTTCATCTGGAAGCAGGAAAACATAAAATCAGAATTTTGTATCATGCGCCTGGAGTGACAGCAGGAAAGATACTGACAGGTCTTGGCGTTCTGATTGTGATCGCAGGGGCAGTAAGAAAGAAAAAATGCGCGAAGTGAATCTTTAAGATTCTGAAATAAAAAAGGATACAGCCTTAGAGCTGCATCCTTTTTTTATTTGACAGAGAATTCCGAAGAAGCTTGCTTTTGCCATCCATGTATCTGCAGGTAGTAGTTTACTCCTGACGCTTGATCTGAAAATGAACGGCATCATCAGACCAGATCTTATCGGTATATCGGATTTCGATGGTAGACCAGTTCAGTGGGACTTCCAGAGAAAGATATCCTTCCAGGGTTTCGCCGGGAGCGATCGTTCCATCGAGCTTTGGCTGGTCGCTTGTGGTTGCAAGAGCAGTAAATGCAGCTGCACTGTAGTCAAGTTTGGTATCGTTACAATAATTTTCAAAGCTTGCCATACTGCTGATGACCAGATCATCAGATGTCTGATTGACAATTGTCATATGGACAAACATAAATTCATTGCCTTCTGTCGGGACAGACCAGTCATCTCCTTCGGATTCTACGTAGCTGTCCATCGTGATCTCAATGCCATTGTATGCGGCGGTCTCATTTTGCTTATAGATCTCTTTGGTGGCATCAGCTGTCTTCTTCGGTGTTGAAGTGCCGGAAGAATTGTCAGAAGAAGTGTGCATTTTGGAAAAAAGGAATATAACCGCAATAATAATCAGGATGAGAATCAGGATGATAAACGACAGACTTTTTTTGTGTTTCTTTTTGGGGTTTGTTAGCTGGTCTGGTGAAGTTACATCATCAGAAGATGCATCGGACTTTGTGCCTGCAGTATCGTTTTTGGAAACTGGCGTTGGTTTGGCAGCAGGTTCATCTGCCTGACCGGAGCTGATAACTGGTTCTGGAACTGGAGCATGCTCCTGTACGGAGGATTCATTTCCGGAAAAGGGTTTGTCTGTAGAAACTTTTTCAGTCTCTTTTTTTTCAGTGGCTTTCTTCTGAGCTTCTGTTTCTTCTGCTTCCGGAACATTTTTACGCATGCTGCGCATGGCAGCAGCTGTGCTGTGGTAGATCTCCGGTTCGTTCAGGGGATCGTCGAAAAAAGCCTGCTGTCTGGCAGCCGGGCGCTTTTTTCCGGAAACAGATCCATGCTTATGAGCAGAAGATCTGGCACTTCGGGTATCTGTATCATCCGGAATCACAGCGGATGCCGGAAATCTTTTACGGCAGGTATCACAGAGATATTTGCCGGGATATTTTTTGCTGGGGCGGACTTTGTGACCGCATACAGGGCATTTCATTTTAAGTTAAGTCTCCTTTATGATTCAAGTGTTCTGTTTTTTATTATAGGGGAAAATCCTGTCAAAAACAAGGAGGTATTCTTGTCGAACAGACAGAAAAGTGATATCATACTGACTAAGTAACGTGGCAGAAAGTCGAAGCTGTCAGATACAGGAAAACAAAAGAAAGCAGGGAATGATATGACATATCAGGAAATGATGGAAAACGCAAAATTATCTATGGGGCTTTACTGCAAAGCCTGTCCGGTCTGTGATGGAAGAGCATGTAAAAACCAGATACCGGGACCGGGCGCAAAAGGTGTTGGTGATACTGCGATCAGAAATTATAAAAAGTGGCAGGAGATCCGCGTGAACATGGATACGATCTGTGATGGCGGAGAGGCAGACACTTCTGTGAATTTATTTGGAAAGGAATTTAAGATGCCGTTCTTTGCAGGACCGGTTGGAGCCGTGAATCTGCACTACAGTGACAGGTATGATGATGTTTCTTATAACAATGTATTGGTATCAGCCTGTGCAGATGCCGGAATCGCCGCATTTACCGGAGATGGAGTGAATGCAAAGGTAATGGAGGCTGCAACGGAGGCAATCCGTGAAAATGATGGATGCGGGATACCTACAGTAAAGCCTTGGAATCTGGATACTGTCCGGGAGAAGATGGAACTGGTGAAGAAGTCAGGAGCATTTGCGGTAGCGATGGATATTGATGCGGCAGGACTTCCGTTTCTGAAAAATATGAATCCGCCGGCAGGAAGCAAGAATGTACAGGAGCTTTCCGAGATTGTGAAGATGGCTGGAAGACCATTTATCGTCAAAGGCGTGATGACAGCGAAAGGCGCGAGAAAAGCAAAAGAAGCAGGTGCCGATGCGATCATCGTATCTAATCACGGAGGAAGAGTGCTGGATCAGTGTCCGGCAACTGCAGAAGTGCTGGAAGAGATTGTAAAAGAAGTGAACGGTTCTATGAAGATTCTGGTTGACGGAGGGATTCGCTCCGGTACAGACATTTTCAAGGCACTTGCACTTGGTGCTGACGGTGTACTGATCTGCCGGCCGTTCGTTGTAGCGGTCTATGGCGGTGGAGAAGAAGGTGTGAAGCTTTACATTGATAAGCTGGGAGCAGAACTCAAAGATGCCATGCAGATGTGCGGTGCACATTCTGTTTCAGAAATTACAAGAGATATGGTAAGATATTATCAGGACTAGAAAAATACATGCAGGAGGATAATACAATGGGAATGAGAGTGAACGCAGAGCTGCCATTACCGGCAGACCTGAAAAACGAATATCCGTTATCGGATAAATTAAAAGCTATCAAGGCGAAGCGGGATGAAGAGATCCGTGATATTTTTACAGGGAAATCAGACAAATTCGTGGTGATCATCGGACCATGTTCGGCGGACAATGAAGATTCGGTATGTGAGTACGTGAACAGGCTTGCAAAGTTAAATGACAGAGTATCGGATAAGTTGATGATTATTCCAAGAATCTACACGAACAAGCCACGTACAACCGGAGAGGGATACAAGGGAATGCTGCATCAGCCGGATCCGGAGCAGGCACCGGATCTGCTTGCCGGAATCATTGCAATCCGCAAAATGCATATCAGAGCCATGCAGGAGACTTATCTGACAGCAGCAGATGAGATGCTTTATCCGGAGAACAGAAGTTATCTGGATGATATTCTTTCTTATGAAGCGATTGGTGCGCGTTCGGTTGAGAACCAGCAGCACCGTTTGACTGCGAGCGGAATGGATATCCCGATTGGGATGAAGAATCCGACAAGTGGAGATTTATCGGTAATGCTCAATTCTGTTGTTGCAGCACAGGGACCGCACCGCTTCATTTATCGTGGGCAAGATGTGACGACAGGTGGGAATGATCTGGCACATGTGATCCTGCGGGGCGGCGTGGATAAATATGGCACAACGATTCCAAACTACCATTATGAGGATTGCAAGAGACTTCTGGATATGTATGAGCAGAAGAATTTGAAGAATCCTGCAGCGATCATTGATGCCAATCATTCCAATTCTAACAAGCAGTACAAAGAACAGCTCAGAATCGTAAGCGAGGTACTGCACACAAGAAATTATGATTCAAAGCTGAAAAAACTGATCAAAGGTGTAATGGTAGAAAGCTACTTGGTAGAAGGAAGACAGGATATCGGCGGAAATATGGTATACGGTAAATCGATTACGGATCCGTGTATTGGATGGGAAGATACAGTGAGACTGATTGATAAGATTGCGGAAGACTGTTAATTATAAAAATACAGTGTATCAAGGTTGAAAAACTTTGATACACTTTTTTTTTGCAGAAATGATTACAAAATTACAGTAAGATATATTTCCAGGGCAGATAGAATGTATGTTGTAAAAACATAAATTACGGGTTAATGAGAAAACTTCTCAAAAATTCCTATAGACAAAATCCCACTAATATAGTAGACTATAAATAGTTAGAAAAAGCTAACTAAAATAAATTTAAACAAACTCATACAAGAGGAAAACAACATGAACTGGATGCAGAAAGATGCACAGACATCTGCTCAGATGGAAATTGCATGGCAGTGTGCTCCGGTATTGACCGGTGTAAAGCCATCCAATATTCTGACCTTGAAAAATGTAAGTGAAAAGGAAGTTGCGGAAAGTCTGAAAGAGATGGGAATTTCATACAGCATGCTTTGCGACAGCGGAGTCCGAAAAGTATGGCTGATCTACAGAGAAGAAGAGATTCTTGAAATCCTTGGAAAAAAAGAATACAGCGAATTTCTTGATACACTTGGCTATCGGGGATTTGAGTTTCCGCAGATGCTTCAGATCATGAATCTGAGATTTGAAGGATATCAGCATGGAAGTGCAGAATTTCCACATGAACTTGGAATTTTCCTCGGATATCCACTTGCAGATGTGAAAGGGTTTATTGAGCACAACGGAAAAGATTTCCTTTATCAGGGATACTGGAAAGTGTATGAGAACGTAGAAGAACGCAAGAAAATGTTTTCTATCTACAACGTTGTAAAAGAGGAATTTATCAGGGAAATGCAGGCAGGAAAGGATCTGTGGCATGCAGCAAGAAGCGTGAGACAGCCATTTGACATACAGCCTGCATAAAGGAATAAAACCTGGTAGATGATAGAAAGAAAAAAGAAAGGAAGAATTTAAAAATGAGTGATATTTGTGTAGCATACTGGAGCGGAACAGGAAATACAGAAGCAATGGCACAGGCAATTGGAGCAGGAATTACAGCAGCAGGGAAAAGTGCTGATGTAGTACCGATGGAAACTATTTCGCCTGCTGATTTAAAAGATCAGGCTGTCTGGGTACTTGGATGCCCTGCAATGGGAGCTGAAGAACTGGAAGACGGAACGGTAGAACCGTTTGTATCTGAACTGGAAGGATTTGCATCAGGAAAAAAGGTTGCCCTGTTTGGATCCTATGACTGGGGAGACGGCGAATGGATGCGTACATGGGCTGAAAGAATGGAACAGGCTGGCGCACAGATCGTCGGCGGAGAAGGACTTATCTGCCACGGAACACCGGGAGCAGATGCAATAGATGAGTGTGAGTCACTCGGCAGGGAGGTGGCTGGTTTATAAGAGATACGAATACCTTTTAAATAAAACAGAAAACCGAAAAAGCTAAATAATCAAATAAAATTATAATCGAATCAAAAACAAATAAAAACCAAAAATTAAAAGCTAAATAATCATCAAAAAAGAGCCGCTCCGTTTCTGCGGGGCGGCATACAAAAAAACACAATCGTTATTAGAATGAATTAAGGAGATGGATAAGAATGAGCGTTGTAATTGTAGGAGGTCATGACAGAATGGTCTGTCAGTATAAAAAAATATGCAAACAGTTTAAATGTAAAGCTAAAGTATTTACGCATATGTCTGCCGATCTGAATAAGCAGCTTGGACAGCCTGACCTGTTTGTACTTTTTACAAATACAGTATCGCACAAGATGGTAAAAACCGCGCTTGATGAGGCAAAAAGAAGCAATGCGAAGGTGGTTCGCAGCCATACAAGCAGTGGTGCGGCTCTGACAGAAATTTTAACACAGGAAGCAGGAGCAGCAGTTTAAAGCATGAATTTATTTACCGGGATCATGATCCCTTTTATTGGAACGACGCTGGATGTGGCACTTGGATAGAATGCAGAGTGGAAAAGCGAAAAGAAATGAAATGAATGTGTCCTGGTATGAAAATTATCTGGGCACTTTTTATATGTGCCCAGCTTGGCACATACAAAAAAGAGGTCTTTCTCACGAAAGACCTCTTACAGCGTGCGTTAGAGGATTCGAACCCCCGACCTTTTGGTCCGTAGCCAAACGCTCTATCCAGCTGAGCTAAACGCACATTTATATCGTGTGTTGAACTGTGTTGCTCAACAACAAAATTGAGTATACATCAGGAAAGACAATATGTCAAGCACTAAAATGAAAAAAGTTAAAAAACTTTTGATCTCATTTTTGAAACTCATTTTTGAACGGGGCGATTAAGGCAAGTTTGCTGGCTTTTATTCAAGATAAGAACAGATCTGATTCCATTTGGTAAGCAGGCGTTCCTTTGACCAGGCTGCATTTGCCGGACTTGTGGACGGCAGGCAGATTGCTTTTTGCTGAGTTTGTGGAAAACAGTATTTTTTATATAAGCGGTCTGCAGTGCCACCGTTGGTGAAAATCTGCCGGATGGATGCCGTCTGAAGAATCTCTGTAAGGTCATTGGGAACGACATTGCGGATACTGCTGTCACTGGAGCCTTCGATATCACAGGAGGCGATCACATCCCAGACGGCAATGTGGTGTGCAAGGAGCAGTGATTTTTTTTCTTCTATGCCGACAGGAAGTGGTTCATCTGTAAGTGTGGCAATAAGATTCCAGAAACGGTTTCTTGGATGCCCATAGAAAAACTGACTTTCCCGTGATTTTACAGAAGGGAAGCTCCCAAGGATCAGAATGCGGGAGTCGGTGTTAAATACAGGATGGATTTCGTGAAGTACATGTGAAGATTCAGCCATAGGTATGCCTTCTTTCATAAATATATTCAATAAAAGGATAAGCGATACGGGAGTGAAAAGCAAGTGGGAAAAAGTACAGTTTGGGTTACTGTTCACTCCCGTGTCAATCACTACGCTGATTGGCACGGAGGATGCACGTTTTATCTTGAACGGCATCTCGCCCATCGCCAAAGGCGATTTAAAATGGCGAGATGCGTTGCTGGTCACAGGTACTGTGAACAGTAACCAGTCTGGCAGAATGCACAAGACAGGGAATCCTTGTGACTGTCAGAGGATTATAGAAAATAAAAAGATCAGTGACTGATTTTGGAACAAAAAGTTTGTGAATTATTGAAAAAAGTTCTGCTTGTAAAGTGACAGATGTCAGTGTATAGTGAAGTCACTCTAATTCGATTCTAATTTTATTTTATAGGAAATTGCATCCGGTATAATGAAATACTCTGCAGATACGCCGGGTGACATTCTCTGCTTTGAAACAGATCACAAGAAAAGTATATGATATCAGACACATGATTCGATGTGGTATTTTCAGGACAAGTTAATATGAATGAACAGACACAGGGAGGAACAGGATGGAAGAAAGAAGAGACTATGCGGTACTCCGTTTTGTGGATCAGAATGGCTGGAGTTATATGGTAAATGACTATGCAAAAGGCTGTTCTTTGATGGAGTATATCAAACAGGGGATCCGGGTGGAAAAAGAAACAGTATTTGAATGGATCAGACAGCTTTCAAAACAGCTGGAACAGTATTATCGTTGTGGAAATGAGGATGCGGCGTATGGATATGTGAACCCATATGCAGTGATCATAACCGGAGACGGAATGCTTTGTCTTCTGGATATCAATGAACCGGAAAACGAGGAACTTTTAAAGCAGATGAAGAAGAAAAAGCTTCGTATGCTTTTTGTAAGGAAAGAAAGGGTTCTTTCGCAGAAGACAGAACGGTTGGATGATCTGTATGGTCTGGCAAAGATAATGGAATTTACAGCAGAAAAATGTCTGGATCCAAAGGCATTTACACGGAAAGAAGAGCGAGTCTGGAAAAGAATGCTTGGAAAGTGTTATAGCAGTGGGAAAAATGCCATAAAAGTATTAAAAAATATGCAAAAAGAAATTGGTTTTCTGGAAAGGGAAATGGAAAGACCGAGGGATAAGGTTTCGGCAAAAAAGATTTTGCTTGCGATTCTGGCGGTTTGTATCATGAGTGCAGCAATCATCGGAGGGACAGTGAAAAAGCCGGAAACAAAAGCGATTGCAGCGGATCAGGATCAGTCAGAGGCGGGAGTTCAGGAAGGAGCAACGGAGAAAAAGGAGATAAAAGAGGTTGTGGAACAAAAGGGGGACAGTCCTTATCTGGAAATGGGACTTATTTATTATGTGGCGTGGGAAGATTATGTGAACAGCCTGGATAGTCTCGATAAGGAAATGCAGGAGACAGAGTTTTCCGATGCATACCGGGTGGTCATAGCGAGTCTGGAAGAAGGGAGTATACAGCAGCAGGAGGAGGGATTAAACGCAGAAGATGCAGTAAAAAAAATATTAGATGAATTGGAGAAACGTGCAGAAAAAATACAGATGAAAGTGTATTTGTACCAATACCCGCTATTGAAGGTAAGTGTTCTGGAAGAGAGTGAAAAATGGAACAGGCTGACAAAGAGAATTGGTGAGGAGATGATTAGAAGACAGGCGTGGTACCGGTGGGATACAAATGGAGAAAAGGAGTGTGAGGTCAGAAAATATCTTGCAGAAAGCTATTTTAAACTTGGTGAGAATTTAAAAGCAGCTGAACAATATGAACAGATCAGAAAATTAGAATCGAATGAAGAAGAATTAGAAGAGATTTATGAAAAGCTGCAGTTGATTTATGAAGAAGCGCAGGAATATGAGAAAGTGTGGGAGATCAGCAGAGAGGCGGTTGAAGTATTACCGGATTCAGAAAGGTTGTGGATGAACTATCTGGAGCGTTATTGTGAGAATCCGGAAATGGAAAGAGAATTATGTGCAGAAGCAGTAAAAAAGGCAATCCAGGCAGTTCCTGAGCTTGCAGAATCAGAAGCGTTTAAACAGCTTCAGGGAAAATATAAAATTGTGATCGATGGAGAAAATATCCGGGTTGGAGAATAAAACGCTGAAAGAAATTTTTGAAAAAGTCCCATAAAAGGGAGGATGCCGGGTGACTTAAAAGCCCCCGGCATGTATTATGAAAAAGTTATTCTATTATTAACTTCTGCACGTCTTATTAAATGATTTGTTTGAAATCTTTTATCTTTTATGTTCTTCATTTGATGATTCTAGTATATAAAACACTTGTGAAGAAAGAGTGTTTAACAAATGAAGGTTTTTTGAAAGATAAATGAACAAATTGTGAACAAGACTATTTGCGGAATGCGAAGTATGGAAGCCCATCTTTCATAGGTACTTCTACACTTCCCTGGATCAGTGGGCGGGCATAAGCGATGAATTCATCTCCGATGTCGGAACCGTCTTTTGTGATCCATTCTTCAGGAACAGCTTTTTCTTTATTGCAGATTTCGTTTACGTCTGCAGTTCCGAATTCAAGGATGTATGGGTCATCACTCTTACGGATAAAATTGATCATCTTTCCTGTTTCACCATCTAAAGCGGCACTTACAGCAAAACGGCCGGAAGCAGCGGCTTCGTCCAGATCTGTGGCAGATAAACAGGAGGAAGAGCATCTCTGGCAGACATTGAGCTCCACAGAGCGTACTTTGATACCAAGTTTTTCTTTTACAAGATTTTCAAGATACTTTCCGGAGCCGGTCAGCATTTTATGACCGAAAGTATCTGTGCCGACATCACTTGCAAGCTCGCAGACAAAGGTTCCGTTACCATCGTTGATTCCTTCGGAAATGCAGACAACGAGATTAGAAGTTTTAGTAAGCTTTTCTTTTACCTTTTCGATAAATGCATCCGGGGAGAAAGCAACTTCCGGAAGATAAATAAGAACCGGATTATCGCCTTTAAATTTGCGGGCAAGAACGCTTGCGGCGGTCAGCCATCCGGCATGGCGTCCCATGATCTCGACGATGGTGACAGATGGTTTATTATCATAGACAGAGGCATCAATTGCAATTTCGCGTACTGTAGAAGCAACATATTTGGCAGCACTTCCGTAGCCCGGGGTATGATCGGTCAGAACCAGATCGTTGTCGATGGTTTTCGGAACTCCGATGATGCGGATATCACTTCCGACTGTTGCTGCGTAGCGGGATAATTTACTTACGGTATCCATAGAATCATTTCCGCCAATATAGAAGAAATAGCTGATTTCTTTTTCGGTAAATTTCTGGAAAAGTTCAGGATAAACCGGATCAGAAAGATCTTCCGGTAATTTATAACGGCAGGACCCAAGATATGAACCCGGTGTGGTGCGGATACGTTCCAGTTCGCCATTTTCTTTTAAAGGTACCATGTCTATTGTGTGATCGGCAAGAAAACCTTCGATACCGTTGACCATACCGATGACATTATCAATCTCCGGATTTGCCAGACCTTCTGAGACAACACCATAGAGACTTCCGTTGATTACAGCAGTAGGACCACCTGATTGTCCGACCAGTAAATTGTGATTCATAGTTGAAATCCTCCTCTTTATTCATAGTAATCATATAGCTTTAACTATAGCCGAAAAATGTGAAATTTACAATATCAGTTGGAAAACAAAAAAAATTAGGCTATACTAGGAACGTGAGCTTTAAATTGAGAAGGAGAATACACATGAAATATATATCGTTTGCGATTCCGTGTTATAACTCGGCAGCTTATATGGACCGGGCAGTGGAATCTATTTTAAAAGGTGGAGAAGATGTAGAGATCATCATAGTTAATGACGGATCAAAGGATGATACTTCAAAGATTGCACATGAGTATGAAGAAAAGTATCCAACGATCGTCCGTGCAGTTGATAAGGAAAATGGTGGACACGGAGATGCGGTCAATGCAGGTCTTGACCACGCAGAGGGAAAATATTTTAAAGTTGTGGACAGTGATGACTGGGTAGATGAAGAAGCACTGTACAAGATTCTGGATGTTCTGAAAAAGTTTGAAGAGGAAGAAAAGCAGGTGGATATGCTGCTTGCCAATTATGTATACGAAAAAGAAGGAATGGAGCACAAGAAAGTGATTGAGTACAAGAATGTGCTTCCACAGGAAGAGATTTTTGGCTGGAATGATGTGAAACATTTCCATCTGGGACAGTATATTCTGATGCATTCTGTTATTTACCGGACAGATTTCCTGAAATTATGTCAGCTCAGGCTGCCGAAGCATACATTTTATGTGGACAATATTTATGTTTACTATCCACTTCCGCATGTGCGTAAGATGTATTATATGGATGTGGATTTTTATCGTTATTACATTGGAAGAGAAGATCAGTCTGTCAATGAAAAGGTGATGATCAGTCGTGTGGATCAGCAGATCTTTGTCACAAAGAGCATGATTGATATGTATGATATGCGCAAGATTTCTAATAAAAAACTGCGGACCTATATGACTAATTATCTTGCAATTATGATGACGGTATCTTCGATTCTTCTGATTCGTTCCAAAAATGCAGAGAATCTGGAAAAGAAACGGGAGCTGTGGCAGTATCTGAAGAAGAATCACTACAGAACTTATTGGAAGATCCGTTACGGAATCCTTGGACAGACCATGAATCTTCCGGGCAGATCAGGAAGAAAGATTTCGTCTCTGGCGTACATTGTGGCGAGAAGGATTGTCGGATTTAATTAAAATTCGTTCTTGACATTTCCGAAGAGAAGACTATAATAACTGTTAAAGAAAATATGGTTCACCAAAATTCGTTGATGAGAACAAAGTCGTATCCGTCATTATTTTCAGAGAGCCTGTGGATGGTGTGAACAGGTAATAACCGGATAAGGATATCCTCTCTAAGAAGCGGGTCCAAAGCAGAAAAGTATCTGCAAGTAGACCTTGCCGGGATCCACCGTTATATGGATAGCATATGTTGGTATGTGAAGTGCCGCAGATTATTTTCTGTGGAATTAGGGTGGTAACGCGGATTTTATTCGTCCCTTTTCAGATTGATTCTGGAAAGGGACTTTTTTGTTGCTGTGTATACAAAAAATCCTGTGAATTTTGTTATCGGAAGATTAGAAGAACAGTTTTGCGTGGACGAAAAGAAAAAGGAGGAAACTGTAATGAAAGCATTACAAAAAGCAAGCAAATTTTTATCAGACTATACATCATTGGTGGTAATCGCTATTGCAGTAGTCACATTCTTTGTACCGGCAATGATGGGATGGGTAAATAACCCATTGTTCGTTGATCCGGTATCCAACAAGTTCACCTGTCAGTCGATCATCATCGGAATCATCATGTTCAGCATGGGACTGACACTGACAACCGAAGATTTTAAGATTCTGGCACAGAGACCTTTTGATATCTGTATCGGCGCAATCGCGCAGTATCTGATCATGCCATTTCTTGCATTTGCACTGACGAAAGTACTTCAGCTTCCGGATGGAATTGCACTTGGTCTGATCCTTGTAGGCTGTTGTCCGGGTGGTGTATCCTCCAATATCATGTCTTATCTGTGTGGCGGAGATGTGGCATTTTCCGTAGGAATGACTACGGTATCCACAATCATTTCACCGGTTATGACACCGCTTATGGTTTCACTTCTTGCAAGCGGAACGCATATTACGATCAAAGGACTTCCGATGTTTGTATCTATTGTTGAGACCGTTATTGTTCCGGTAGCTTTTGGATTTTTACTGAATTATCTGTTTGGAAAGAAAAAAACATTTACAGAGCTTCAGAAAGTGATGCCTGGAGTTGCAGTACTTGGACTTGCATGTGTAGTTGGCGGAGTGGTTTCTTCGCAGGGAGACAAATTCTTTGAATCAGGAGTTGTAATTTTTGTGGCAGTATTTCTTCATAATGGACTTGGATATCTGCTGGGATACGGCGCAGGAAGACTGACTGGTATGAATACTGCAAAGAAGAGAACAATTTCTATTGAAGTTGGAATGCAGAATGCCGGACTTGCTACCAACCTTGCAACTACAACAGCACAGTTTGCGGTGGCACCGGAATCTGCAATTATCTGTGCAGTATCCTGTACATGGCATTCTATCTCAGGAACACTTCTCGCAGGATTATTTGCAGCATATGATAAGAGAAAAGCAGGAAAGCCTGCAAATAAAAAGCAGGCTGCAGAAAATGTAGCATAAAATACAGAAATAATTTCGGAATGATTGTCATAAAATATCAGGAATAACTTACAGGGCGTAAGAAGATATGGAAGATCAGAAACTGGAAAATCTTTTAAATCTGGCACTTGGAGCGACAGAACAAGAAAGAGAAAAATCATTGAACCTGGATGTCGGGTATCATCCGATTGACAGGGAATGGGAATTGATTATTAAATATTCGGGCAATCTGGATCAGGTAAGAGCCTTGGCAATCCAGGTGGTTGAACTTCAGAATGAGTACGCGATCATTCGGATCAGCCAGTCCAGGATTGATTTACTTTCAGATATTCCTGAGGTAGAATATATAGAGAAACCGAAACGTTTATTTTTTCAAATAGCAAATGGGAAGCGGGTATCCTGTATCAATGAGGTGCAGGATACCCGCTTTCTTGATCTGCGTGGACAGGGTGTACTTGTGGCGATAATTGATTCGGGGATTGATTATGCGAATGAAGATTTTCGGAATGCAGATGGAACGACGAGAATACGGGTGATGTGGGATCAGTCATTAAGACCGAATGCGGATGAAGAGAAGAATCCACCAAAAGGTTATCGGATGGGAGTGGAATTTACCGAGGAGCAGATTAACAGGGCACTTGAGGCTGACTCGTTAGAGGAAAGGAGAAGAATGGTACCAAGTCAGGATATATCCGGTCATGGGACTGCAGTTGCAGGGATTGCTGCCGGAAATGGGCGAGGAAGCGGAAAGCTGTATGCCGGTGTGGCACCGGAGAGTGAGCTGATTGTGGTAAAAATGGGGTCGCCTATGCCAGACGGATTTCCACGGACGACAGAACTGATGCAGGCGATGGATTATGTGGTGAGGAAAGCACTGGAATTTCGGATGCCGGTGGCGATCAATCTGAGTTTTGGAAATACATATGGTTCTCATGACGGCAGGAGTCTGGTAGAACGGTATATTGATGATCTGTCGAATTTCTGGAAGAGTGTGATCTGTGTGGGAACCGGAAATGAAGCAGCAAGTGCCGGGCATACTTCTGGAGTGCTGCAGAAAAGAAAAGAAGAAAGAATACAGCTCGCAGTACAGGCAGATGAACCAACATTGAATATTCAGATCTGGAAAGCGTATACGGACGAAGTGGAAATTTCATTTGTATCTCCTGCGGGGACGCGGATCGGTCCAATACAATCTGTTCTCGGTTCGCAGAGATTCCGGATCGGGGAAACGGAGATTTTATTATATTATGGAAAACCGAGCCCGTATAATGTCGCGCAGGAGATTTATATTGATATGATTCCGGTGACAGATTATATTACGTCGGGAGTCTGGCAGATCATTTTGAATCCGACAAGGGTTGTGGAAGGGCAGTATGATCTGTGGTTGCCAAGTGAGAATGTATTGAACCGGGGGACAGGATTTTTGTATCCGGATGAAGAAGTGACCTTAACGATTCCTTCGACTGCAGATAAAGTGATATCGGTGGGGGCGTATGATGCGCTTACTTTTTCCTATGCATCTTTTTCAGGAAGAGGATATACCTGGCAGGATGAAAGGACGAAACCGGATCTTGTGGCACCGGGAGTGAACGTAAGGACGACAGCAGTTGGCGGAGGGGTGACAGTGGTGAGTGGAACTTCTTTCGCAACGCCGTTTGTGACAGGAGCATCGGCACTTTTGATGGAATGGGGGATCGTAAGAGGAAATGATCCGTTTTTGTATGGGGAGAAGGTGAAGGCGTATCTCCGGCGCGGGGCGAGAGAGTTGCCGGGATTTGGAAAGTATCCGAACCGTGAGGTGGGATATGGACGACTCTGTTTGGAGAGAAGCCTGCCAGATTAAAATGTTATATTTATAATAACACCTCGAAAAACAATCTGAAAACATAGCTTTATTCAGTTGTTAACCTTAAATTTGTTCAGTTAATAGATAAAAGGAAAAATTATGCAACATGCATAACTCAAAACTGTATATGCACAAAAATAGGGCGATTTGTAAAAAATGCTTTACGATGATAGAGTGATAGAGTATAGTGAGTTTAAACAAATTAATATTTTGAAGAAAGAAGGCAAAATGGATGGTCAGTTAAAAGTAGCAGCTGTTCAAGTTACAGTCGAACAAAATAATATTAAGAAAAATATGGAAAACGTTGAGAAAATGGCAATGAGTCAACAAAATCGATGGAGTTGACCAGAGATTCGAAAAAACCAAAAATAAATTAACAAGTAAGGAGACAATGTATGTCAGAACAGGAAAAGAACACTGAACAAGGTGTTCACAAGCGCCGCACAAGGTACAAGGGAAAATATCCACGAAAATTTGAAGAAAAATACAAAGAATTACAGCCGGAGAAATATCAGGACATGATTGCACATGTCATTCAGAAAGGAAATACACCTGCCGGAATGCACATTTCGATCATGGTGCAGGAAATTCTTGACTTCTTGAAGATCCAGCCGGGAGAGGTGGGATTTGATGCAACGCTTGGCTATGGCGGACATACAAAAGCAATGCTGAAATGTCTGGAAGGAAAGGGGCACATTTACGCGACAGATGTAGATCCGGAAGAATCTGCAAAGACAAAAAAACGTCTGGAAGAACAGGGATTTGGGGAGGATATTTTAACAATCCGTCTTCAGAACTTTTGTACTATCGATGAGATTGCAAAAGAAGTTGGGGGATTTGATTTTATTTTGGCTGATCTGGGTGTGTCTTCCATGCAGATTGACAACCCGAAGAGAGGATTTTCTTTCAAAGTGGACGGACCTCTGGATCTGCGACTGAATCAGGAAAAAGGGATCAGTGCAGCCGAGAGACTGGATACAATTTCAAGAGAAGAACTTGCCGGGATGTTATATGAAAATTCGGATGAGCCGTATTGTGAAGAACTGGCAAAGGCAATCACCGAAGAAATCCGGAAAGGACACCGGATTGATACTACGACAAAGCTACGTCAGGTGATCGAACAGACCTTGTCTTTCCTTCCGGAAAATAAGGAGAAAAAAGATATCATCAGGAAGACCTGTCAGCGGACTTTCCAGGCACTTCGAATTGACGTGAATCATGAATTTGAAGTACTCTATGAATTTATGGAAAAACTGCCGGGCGCTTTGAAACCGGGGGGAAGAGTAGCGATCCTGACGTTCCATTCAGGAGAAGACAAACTGGTGAAGAAAGCTTTAAAAGCAGGATATCGCGAGGGAGTTTATTCCGAATATGCCAAAGATGTAGTCCGACCTTCGGCAGAAGAGTGTGCACAGAATGGGCGTGCAAGATCTACGAAGATGCGCTGGGCTGTGAAGGCGGAGTAAAAGTAAGTGTAGGCTGATTAGAATATTGACAAAACAAAAATCAAGGATCATAATGCGGTGTAGGAAGAAAAATTTTTGAATGTGTTAAAATCCAGAATGGTAGATGGGATCATTTATGTCAGTTCGGATTATGCGACCAGTAACAAGCTACTTGCAGATTTATCAATCCCAGTTGTATTTATTGACCGTAAGATTGAAAAGAGTGGTAATATGGGAAGTGTGCAGATTGATAATTATCAGGCTATGAAGGAAGTCGCTGAGTATATCAGTAAAAAAGGATACAATGGATCGGATTGAAAATATTCTTGGATTTAAGAGATTTGAGCGTCACGTTGGATAAAAAAAGAAGAGTAGAAAGATGCTGCAAAGTTATCAAAACAGATAACAGAGCGGCATCTTTTGTTATTTGAAAAATGATTAAAATATATAACAGAAAATTGTAAGCCGATTTGTACTTTAGTCTACAAATTCAGATGCCGGCGTGATATACTGTATGGAAAAGTTATGAAATATCTGGTATCAAAACGGAAGCAAGGAGGAAAGAAAAAGTATGAACAATTTTTTGCCACAGAAGAGGGGAATGCAGGTTGTCTGGATCATAGTGGGCTGTCTGATCTACGCAGTTGGTCTGAATGTATTTATTATTCCTATGAATTTATACAGCGGGGGAGCAGTCGGTCTTGCACAGCTGTTAAGTTATGGAGCAGGACAGATCGGGATTAAGGAAATTGCAGGTCTGAACCTGTATGGTATCATTTATTTACTGCTCAACATTCCGATTTTATTTATTGCATGGTTTAAAATCGGAAAGACATTTTTTATAAATACAATCCTTGGAACGGTAGGAATCAGTTTATTTACTTCAATCGTACCAACTCCGGCAACAGCAGTGATCGCTGATCCGGTCATTGGAACCATCATCGGTGGTGTTGTAACCGGAGCCGGAATCGGAATCATGCTGACGGCAAAAGGAAGCGGTGGTGGAATCGAGGTTATCGGTATCTGGATGGCGAAAAAATATGCGGGAATGTCTGTTGGAAAACTGGGAACCATCTTCAATCTGATACTGTATGCCATTTATCTTTTAGTTTTTGATATCTCAACGGTGATTTATTCGGTCGTCTACCTGTTCTTCTACACGGTAACTCTGGACAGGATGCATTTTCAGAACATCAATGTGAGAATGCTGATTTTCACGAAGAAGAAGGGAATCGCAGAGGCAATCATGAAAGAAACCGGACGTGGTGTTACGCAGTGGAATGGTGAAGGTGCATTTACGAGTGAACACAATTATGTTCTGGTGACGATCGTGAATAAATTTGAAGTAGAAGATATCCTGAACATGGTGTATTTACTGGATCCGGAAGCATTTACTACGGTAGATGAAGGGGTTAAGGTGTACGGAAACTTCCAGAAGAGAGTTTAGGAGAGTCAGGAATAAATGTATAAAATACTGATTGTTGAAGACGATAACACGATCGCAGAGCGGCTGGCATCGCATTTGAAAAAGTGGAATTATAAGACAGTATGTGTACGTGATTTCAAAAATGTAATGGAAGAATTTAAAAAGACAGATCCACAGCTTGTAATCCTGGATATCGGGCTTCCGTTTTACAACGGATTCTACTGGTGCCAGGAGATCCGGAAGCTGTCCAATGTGCCGATCATCTTTCTGTCATCGATGAATGACAACATGAATATCGTGATGGCAATGAACATGGGCGGAGATGAGTTTATCGAGAAGCCGTTTGATCTGAACGTAGTGACAGCAAAGGTGCAGGCGGTGCTTAGAAGAGCATATGCACTTCAGGGAACGGCAAATATCATTGAGCATGGAGAAATGCTGCTGAATCTGGGAGATGCATCACTTACAATAGCCGGGCAGAAGATTGAACTCACCAAGAATGAGTTCAAGATCTGTCAGATGTTTTTTGAGAGCGCAGGAAAATTTGTGACCAGAGATGCGATCATGACCAGACTCTGGGAAAGTGACGAATTCATCGATGATAATACACTTACAGTAAATGTGGCGAGACTTCGGAAAAAGCTGGAGGAAGCCGGAATGCATGATGTGATCCGGACAAAGAAAGGAATCGGGTACATGCTGGTATGACAGAGATTTTAAGGGCATTTTGGAAAGAAAAAAGACCGGAGAGAATAGCGGTTCTTGTTTCGGGCATTCTCTTTGCAGTCATCTTCTGGATCTATGAAATTCCGGTGGAGATTGCAGGATATGCGTTCCTTCTGGTGATTTTATGGAATGTGATCTGGTTTACACTTGTTTTCATACGATATGAAAAAAGACAAAGAATACTGGAAGAAAATCAGGGAAAAATCCGGACAGAGGCAGGAGGATTTCCGGAGGCAGAAAGCCGGGAAAGCGAAATGTACCAGGAATTGATCCGGCAGCTTTATGAAGAGAAAAAAGAGCTGGAATCCTCTGTGCAGATTGAAAAACAAGAGCTGTCTGATTATTACAGCATGTGGGTTCATCAGATCAAGACTCCAATTGCAGCACTCGGTGTCCTGATCCAGAGCGGGGAAGAACTGGAAGAAGTACAGGAAAGCCCGAAAGCACAGGAACTTACCCGAAGCATGAAAATGGAGGTGTTCCGGATTGAACAATATGTGGATATGGTACTCACCTATCTCAGAATGGGTTCCGCAACCTCCGATTACGCCTTCCGGATCTGCAGCCTGGAAGAAATCGTCCGCCAGGCAGTCCGCAAATATTCCCAGATGTTCATCATGACCAGAACAAGACTTCACCTTGAAATCCAGGATCAGAAGATCCTGACCGATGAAAAGTGGCTGACCTTCGTCATCGAACAAATTCTCTCCAATGCAGTTAAATACGCAAGAGGCGGAGAAATATCAATCTACACAGAAGACAAAACTCTGGTAATTGCTGACGATGGAATCGGAATCGCCGAAGAGGACCTCCCAAGAATCTTCGAAAAAGGCTTTACCGGTTACAATGGAAGAGCAAATAAAAAGTCCACTGGAATAGGATTATATCTCTGTAAGACAATCATAGATCGTCTCCATCATACTATCTGGATTGAATCAAAACCAGAAAAAGGAACAAAAGTATACTTAAATTTTGACCGTGAATCTAGACGAATAGAGTAATGGAGTCTATCGGTACAAAAACGAAAAAACTTCCAACAACGGAACAGAACTATGATTTACTTTTGGGTAAGGATCTATCAGTTGCAAAAAGTTTATCCATTTGAACAAAACAGCCGCCAGAAAAAATAAATATGGAAAATTCCATGTTTGTGCAATGGAGATGAAACACAGGAATCATGGAGGCCATTGCCGAACATGCTTCCCGTCCTAAGTGGTTCATCGGAATGGTTTGCACAAAGGAATTTGGAATATTTATTTTTTCTGGCGGCGTCTCTTTCACCAAATGAGTCTTTTCCAACCCGATCCTTACAAAAATGTAAGAAACCCCACACAAATTGTCATTTACTTCGATGGAAGGAAATCCCTTACTTTTTTATAATGACTTTATCAAATAAAAAAGAAGGGCAGGTCATAAAAACCATGGCATTACTTGACGTAAAGAACGTAAAAAAGATATACACAACCCGTTTCGGAGGAAATCAGGTAGAGGCGCTGCATAACGTCAGCTTTTCCGTAGAAGCAGGCGAATATGTAGCAATTATGGGAGAAAGCGGAAGTGGCAAAACTACACTTCTGAATATCCTGGCTGCACTTGATAAGCCGACTGGTGGAAAGGTTTACTTAAAAGGGAATGATCTCAGCAAGATCCGAGAAAAAGAGATGGCAGCATTCCGGCGGCAGAATCTTGGATTCGTCTTTCAGGATTTCAACCTTTTGGATACACTAACCCTGAAGGATAATATTTTTCTTCCGCTGGTTTTGTCTGGAAAGAAATACACGAAAATGGAGAGTCGGATCGCGCCGATCGCAGAGCAGTTGGGAATCAGTAAGCTTCTGAACAAATATCCATATGAAGTATCCGGTGGACAGAAGCAGAGAGCAGCCATTGCACGTGCTCTGATCACACAACCGCAGCTGATCCTTGCCGATGAACCGAGCGGTGCGCTTGATTCCAGATCGACGGATGAGCTTCTGGGACTCTTTAATGCGATCAACGATAACGGGCAGACGATTGTCATGGTAACGCACAGTGTCAAAGCAGCGAGCACGGCAAAGAGAGTCCTCTTCATCAAGGATGGGGAAGTTTTTCATCAGCTTTACCGTGGCAATCTGACCAGTGACGAGATGTACCAGAAGATCACCGACACCTTGACGGTTCTCACTACAGGAGGTGAGCACCGTGAATAGATCGATTTATACAAAGCTTGCCATTTCCAATCTGAAAAATAACCGGAAGACATATATTCCCTATGTACTGACTGCCATTTTAACGGTGATGATGTATTATATGATGGCGAATCTGGCGGCAAATTCGCCAATGAACCAGGAAGCATTACAGATTATTTTAAGTCTGAGTGTTCATGTAATAGAAACATTTGCACTGATCTTTCTGTTTTACACCAACAGTTTTCTGATCAAAAGAAGGAAAAGAGAAATCGGAGTGTATCATATTCTCGGAATGGGGAAACCGCAGCTTGCGAAAATGCTGGTGATCGAGACGGTTGTAACCGGTGCGGTCAGTATCCTGGGTGGAATCTTTTTCGGAACTGCGCTTGCAAAGCTGATGTATGCACTTTTGAAAAGAATGATTCATTATGACGATAAACTGGCATTTCGGATGTCATGGGAGATTGCCGGAAATACCGTTCTCTTTTTCACACTGATCTTTGCATTGACTCTGATCTATAATCTTTTGCAGATCCGGCTTGCCAATCCAATCGATCTTCTGCATGCGGGAAGTCAGGGCGAGCGCGAGCCAAAAACCAAATGGTTCCTGACTATGGCTGGAATCATTTTCCTTGGAATCGGTTATTACATTGCGATTACGACAAAAGAACCACTTAAGGCGCTTCAACTTTTCTTTGTCGCAGTAATCTGTGTCATTATCGGAACCTATGCGCTTTTTACAGCAGGAAGTATTGCTTTTTTAAAGCTGCTTCGGAAAAACAAAAATTTCTATTATAAAACAAAGCATTTTACATCCGTATCCGGCATGCTTTACCGAATGAAGCAGAATGCAGTCGGGCTGTCAAATATCTGTGTACTCAGTACTATGGTTCTGGTGATCATTTCGTCTACCGTATCTTTGTACATTGGAAAGGAGGATGTCTTAAGAACAAGGTATCCGCAGGAAGTGTATATCACAAATTCGGTATCTGATGATGTGGAAAATAAGAAGCTGCATGACATGGTGGAAAAGATCTGCCGGGATAATCAGGTAGAGATCACAGATGAGAAGAGCTGGCATATGGCAGAGCTTGTTAAGATAAAAAACGGAGAAGAATATACTTCTGCTATGATAAAGGATAATTCGTCATCTGATATAGTGTTTTTTGATGTGATTAGGTTGGCAGATTATAATCAGCTGACAGGCGAAAGGATGGAGCTTGGGGATAAGGAAGCTATTCTTTTTACAAATGGGGAAAATTACGGAAAGGATAAGATCAGGATTGATGAGGAAACATGGATGGTCAAGAAGGAACTGGATACTGCACCTTTTGGAAAGAAGAGTGATTCTAATACAGAAAATGTATATTATATGATCGTCAGTGATGAAAAAGAGTTTATGAAAGATTATCTGGAAAAATACCAGCTCGAGGCAGAGGACAAACCGGTAAAATGGAGGGAGTCATTCAATTTAAGGGGCAGCGAAGATCAGAAGCTGAAAGCTGTCAAAGAGCTGAAAGCACAGGCAGAAAGTGAATTTGAACATACTGGCGTACAGGGAAGATATCTTGAAAAAGAGACTTTCTTTGGTCTGTATGGCGGTGTGTTTTTTATTGGAATGTATCTTGGAAGCCTGTTCCTGATGGCAACGGTGCTGATCATTTATTACAAACAGATTTCCGAAGGCTTTGATGACAGAGAACGCTATCAGATCATGCAGAAGGTAGGAATGAGCAAACGCGAGGTCAAAAGTTCGATACGCAGCCAGATCCTGATGGTATTCTTCCTGCCGCTTGCGATGGCAATCATCCATATTGCAGTTGCATTTCCGGTGATCACAAAGCTTTTAGCCATATTTTATCTGAAAAATACAAAGCTGTTCTTCGGATGCACTGCTGGTACAGTGGGAATCTTTGCCGTCTTTTATGTGATCGTATTTGTGATAACAGCAAAAGAATATTATAAAATCGTTGAATAGAAGAAAAAGACAAAAAGGTGACGAAAGTCATCTTTTTGTCGTATACAGAGGTATTTCTTGCTAAGAACGACCGTTCTGTAGTAGAATACAGATAGACTAATTGAAAAGGATTGCGAGAGTGCAAAGCACGTAGCAATCTGGTATCAAAAGGGTTAAAATACCTTTTGACCTCAACATCATTGAAAAGATAAAATTACAGAAAGCAAGGGATGTATAAATGATAGAAAAAGGGCTGGTATATGGAAGATTTCAGATTCTGCATCTCAAACATGTGGAATATATTCTGGCGGCGAAGATGCGCTGCAAAAGGCTTTATATAGGAATCACTATGTCGGATGATCTGCACGTATCAGGGGGTGAGGAAGACAATTACCGGGTAAGACGGAGCGCTAATCCTCTGACTTATATTGAGCGTTATGAGATGCTTCGTGATACGTTGCTCAGTTTCGGAGTGCCGAGAGAAGAGTTTGAGATCATCCCATTTCCGATTGACAGAGTGGAATATCTGGGGCAGTATCTGCCGGAGGGTGCGGTCTGCTTTATGAGTATCTGTGATGAATGGACTGCGAACAATGAGAAGCGTTTTGAGAAGCTTGGAATTCCGGTGGAAGTTCTCTGGAGAAGGACTAAAGAGGAAAAAGGGGTATCAGGTTCCCAGATCCGGCAGAGGATCCTGGCAGATGAAAAGTGGGATGATCTGGTGCCAAAGACCGTTTTTGATTATGTTCTTTCGCACGGAATTGATGACAGGATCAAGTTTTCAAAATAAAGGAGAAGCTGAAAATGCAGGATTGGGAAAGATTTGGAGAAGAGATCAGACGAACCGTGCAGGATGCTGTAGACTCGCAGGATTACCGGAAGCTGAACCAGACGATCACAGATACGATCAACCGGGCAGTGAATGGTGCGGTAAATGGCGCGGAACAGGGCATGCGTTCTTTTGGAAATGCGTTTGATCAGGCAACGAGAAATATGGGAAGAGGTCCGGGAGGACCGCGTGGAAGATATGGACAGATGGGCGGGACTGACAGATGGGGAAGAACGCCTGGAGGAGGTGTACCTCCGTTTGGAACTTACAGGTGGAGCGGAACGGATGGAAATGGAAGAGCATGGAATCCGGATATGCAGGACTATAAGGCGGAATCACAGGGCAGCAGCCGGTATGGATACAGCAATGCACAGCAGTCACCTGTCTTGTATGGATCGACGACGGGAACAAAGGCAGGCGGAATTGTCATGATCGCAGTAGGCGGAAGCATAGCACTTATATTTCTGATTCTGTTCCTTGCATCTTGTATTGCTTCTTTGCCGGAAAGTCCGGGGGCTTTATGGATCATGCGTGCGGTATTTGGACTGTTTACGGCAGCAAGTGGCATGATCACAGGATGGGGCATTAAGCTTCTGAAACAGGTTGGAAGATTCAAGAACTACAGCCGCAGGATTGCAGGCAGAGAGTATTGCAATATTTCGGAGATCGGAAGCAATTCCGGAAAATCCATAAAATTTGTGACAAAGGATCTGGAAAGAATGATTTCTAAAGGCTGGTTCCGTCAGGGGCACATGGATGGTGAGAAGAAATGCCTGATCCTGTCAAACCGTGCTTACGAAGAATATTTACAGATCGAAACCCGCAGACAGCAGTCGAAAGCGGAAGAGCCGGTAAAGAAAGAAGAGAAGACACAGGAAAATACAAAAGAAAAAGAAGCAAAGAATGAAAAGCTGGCACCGGAGGTGCAGAAGATCATTGACCAGGGGGATGCTTTTATCAGAAAGATCCACGAGTGTAATGAAGCCATTCCGGGAGAAGAGATTTCCGCAAAGATCAGCCGGATGGAGATGCTGGTAGACCGGATCTTCGACCGGGTGGAAGAAAATCCACAGTCAGTTTCGGATATCCGTAAGCTGATGGAATATTATCTTCCGACGACGATCAAGCTTCTGGAAGCATATGAACAGCTTGACAGACAGCCGGTTGATGGAGAAAATATCCAGACTGCAAAACGTGAGATTGAGGCAACGCTCGATACTTTAAATACGGCGTTTGAGAAGCTTTTGGATGACCTGTTTCAGGATACCATGTGGGATGTCTCATCGGATATTTCCGTATTGAATACCATGCTTGCACAGGAAGGTCTGAAAGAGGACGGAATGAAAAAATAAAGTCGCAGGAGGAAGAAGAGTATGAACGATTTTGAAGAATTTAATGTAACACCGGAGCTGACGCTGGATCCGTTCCAGGAAGAAAAAAAAGAGACTCCGCAGATTTATCAGGAGGCAGAACCGGAAACACCGGAGATCGTCCTGACACCGGAAGAAAAGAATATGGTCAGTGCATTTGCAGAAAAAATTGATCTCGCCAATTCTAACATGATTCTTCAGTACGGAGCCGGAACCCAGAAGAAGATCGCAGATTTTTCAGAAAAAGCACTGGAAAATGTAAAAACAAAAGATCTTGGAGAGGTTGGCACACTGTTAAGTGATGTGGTGACAGAACTGAAAGGATTTGATGAGGAAGAGGAAAAAGGATTCCTCGGAATCTTCAAAAAAGGCGGAAACAAGATCCAGGCAATGAAAGCCAAATATGCAAAAGCAGAAACCAATGTAAACAATATTGTCAAAGCACTGGAATCTCACGAAGTGCAGCTTATGAAAGACATTGCGCTTCTGGACAAGATGTATGAAGTGAACCTGACATATTATAAAGAATTGACCATGTATGTGCTTGCCGGAAAGCAGAAGCTTGCCGAGACAAGAAACGGTGAGCTACAGGAACTGAAGAATAAAGCGATGGCAAGTGGACTTGCCGAGGATGCACAGGCAGCAAAAGATCTGGATTCCAGATGTGAACGTTTTGAGAAAAAGCTGCATGATCTGGAACTGACCAAGACAATCGCCATGCAGACCGCACCACAGATCCGTCTGGTACAGGGAAACGACACAATGATGGCAGAAAAAATCCAGTCTACACTCGTCAATACGATCCCACTCTGGAAAAGCCAGATGGTACTCGCCCTTGGTGTAGAACATTCCGCACAGGCAGCCGCAGCCCGGAGAGAGGTCAACGATATGACCAATGAACTCCTGCGCAAGAACGCAGAAAAGCTGAAGATTGCTACTGTAGAGACTGCCAAAGAATCCGAGCGTGGAATCGTAGATATTGAAACCTTAAAAGCAACCAATGAATCGCTGATCGCAACCTTCGATGAAGTCATGCAGATCCAACAGGAAGGCCGCCAGAAACGTCAGCAGGCAGAGGTGGAAATGCAACGCATCGAAGCTGAACTGAAAGCGAAGCTGTTACAGGTTCAGGGGTAAGCGTTTGGTGGATGACATACAGGCCGGAACAAGTAGATTCTGTTTTTTTATGAGGAGAAAGCGGCGAAGAGTCCGTAGGTAAAAAGGTAGCCGGTAATTTTGGATACCGGACTGATTCGCTGAATAATCTTGATGATTATTCGGCTCAGCAGTCCTCTGGATTTCGTGTATGAAACACGAAACCAGATCCAAATTACCGGCTGCCTTTTTACAACGGACTCTAATCGCCGCTTTCTAACATAAAAAAACAGAATCTACTTGTCCCTGCCTTGCTGTATTCCACGGGGGGACGCCTGGAGGCTGCCCCCGTTATGGGGGGGGTGCGAGTGAATGGAATAGTAGATAGTAGGAATAAAGTGCTTGTGTGAATGTTTCTGAAATTAAAAGTTATCAAGACATAGACATAAAGGACTCCGTTTTCTGTGATTAGAAACGGTGCTAGAGTCCGTTAGAAAAAATGCACCAGTAATTCGGATCTGGTTTCGTGCTACAAGCACGAAATCCAGAGGGCTGCTGAGTGGAATAATCATCAGGATTATTCCGCGAATCAGCCCGGTATCCAAATTACTGGTGCATTTTTTCTCTACGGACTCTTCACCATTTCTACCCACAGAAAACGGAGTCCTTTATGTCGTCCCTTTTGTACATTTATTCAATAACAGTTCCGGTTTTACCCTTCAGAGCATCTTTCAGAGTATCAAAAGAAGTAATCAGAGCACTTCTTCCCTCTTTCTTTTCTATGAATCCTACGGATGCCTGGAATTTTGGAAGCATATTGTAGATTCCGAAGTGTCCTTCATCCATGTACTGCTTAGCCTGTTCTACGGAGATAGTATCGAGTTCTTCTTCATCTTCTTTTCCGTGGTTTAAGCATACCTTTTCTACACTGGTCAGGATGATGAGTTCATCAGCATCAATCTGTTCAGCAAGCTTGCCGGCAGTAAGATCTTTTTCGATGACTCCGCTGGCACCTTTAAGATGATTGTTCTGCTGGAGTACCGGGATTCCGCCACCACCGCAGGCGATTACGATATGTCCTGCATCGGTAAGGGTGCGGATGGCATCAACTTCTACGATATCAACCGGGTTTGGAGAAGCAACGACACGGCGGAAGCCCTGACCAGGAACTTCTACTACATAATTGCCCTTTTTACGTTCAGCGGCAGCGTCTTCTGCGTTCATGATACGTCCGACAATCTTGGTTGGTGTATAGAATGCTTCGTCATATGGATCAACAGTTACCTGTGTGATAACGGTGCATACGCTGCGATAGATGCCGCGTCCGATCAGTTCTTCGCGAATCGCATTCTGCAGGTCGTATCCGATGTAACCCTGCGACATAGCAGAGCAGACTGACATCGGAGAAGCGGTATAATCTGGATGATTGGTGCTGAATTCGTTCATAGCAGTATGGATCATACCAACCTGAGGTCCATTACTGTGTGTGATTACTACCTGGTATCCTTCTTCAACAAGATCTGCAATGGAAACTGCAGTTTTTTTAACGGCAACCTTCTGCTCTGGAAGTGTGGTTCCGAGTGCGCGGTGTCCTAATGCAACAACAACTTTTTTCTTCATATTACATCCCTCTGTTTCTCAGAATTTGAATTGTCTGCGTATGAAAAACATATAACGCAGACAACAGCGATAAAAAATATATAAAAATTATAGTATTTTTTTATGGAAATTGCAATCATTAGTTGGCAAAAATGCACAGTATAAAAAGGAATTACTGGTGGGCAGAAGCTAAATGGCACAAGGACGGGGATTTTTAGAAAATATGCTGACAACAAGGGGAGATGTTCATATAATATAATAAGAAGTCCGATGGATGGTGCAGTATGAAAGAGGAACGGATTCGATTTTGCGGATTAAAAGAACGTGAGGTCATCAACATATGTGACTGCAAGCGGCTCGGGTTTGTTGCAGATCTGCAGATCAATATCTGTTCAGGGTGTGTGGAAGCGTTGATCGTACCGGGACCGGGAAGAATCTGTGGATTTCTTGGGTATGATGCGGAGTATATTATTCCGTTTGAGTGTATTCGCAGGATTGGAGAGGATATTATTCTTGTGGAAATTAAAGAGGACAAATGTCTGAAGCCGTGTAAATAAGAAGATGTTGGGGTCAAAAGGTATTTTGCCCCCTTTGATACCAGATTGCTACGTGCTTTGCACTCTCGCAATCCTCAAAAACATTCGTAATCCGCTCATTTTTCTTTGAAAAATGGCTACTTACTCATGTTTTTGGCGGGTCAAGAGGTCAAAAATCCTCTTGCAAGCAAGCTTGCATCGGCTTTCTGACCTTTTGACCCTGGTATCATAAGAATAGTAAAAGAGGAAGAAGAGTACAGACTGCTCAGTGAAATAAATGAGAACAAGTAAAAAGACAAAGGAGAGAAGAAAAATGACAGCATTTTTTAAAGAAATCGAGCCGTTCCGGGGAAACGGAAACGAAAATGAAAAGGGACAGACGCTGGAAGAATTTCTGGAAGAGTATGATCCTTATAAATATAAGAATCCTTGTGTGACAACGGATGCAGTTATATTCTCCTGCAAAAGAAAGGTAGTGGACGGAGAATGGAAAGTTCTGATGGTGAAAAGGCGGAATCATCCGAGCATTGGCTGGTGGGCGCTGCCGGGTGGGTTTATTGAACTTCATGAGAATCTGGAAGATACGGCAAGAAGAGAACTGACCGAAGAGACCGGCGTGGCGGATCTTCCGATGGAGCAGTTTGCAGTCTATGGGAATGTGACCCGTGATCCGAGGGCACGGATTATTACATCGGCATATCTTTCGGTTGTGGATGAAGGGCAGGTAAAGGTGCAGGCTGGTGACGATGCGGCGGATGCAAAGTGGATGCAGCTTCATTGTCAGACAGAATCGGTGAAGGAGGATGGAGATTGGAAGAGAACCATTTATCGACTGGCATTGGAAAATAAAGAAGCAGAGCTTACAATTTCGGCGATCGTTGAAAAAAAGGAAAGAAGTGGACTGGTAAGAGAGACTTATTATGAGGTAAAAGAATCGGACCGGATCGCCTGTGACCATGCGGCACTAATTGTACAGGCATGGAAGCTGGTGGAGAGCCGGCTTATATAGCTTTTTGATAAAGTGTGAATTTGTTGACAACCCTGTATACAGGATTTATACTATAGACATTAAAAATGTGCGTGATTCTGCAGTAGAATCAATCAAGAACCAAACAGGAGGAAAAAAGATGAAGTGCCCATATTGTGGTAACATTGATACAAGAGTCATCGACTCAAGACCGGCAGATGACGGAACGACGATCAGAAGGAGAAGATCCTGTGATGCGTGCAACAAGCGTTTTACAACCTATGAGAAGGTGGAGACCATACCGCTGATCGTGATCAAGAAGGACAACAACCGCGAGCAGTATGACCGTACTAAGCTGGAAGGCGGAGTACTCCGGGCGTGCTATAAACGTCCGGTAGCGGCAGCAGATATTCAGGCAACGATCGACTCGATCGAGACAGCGATTTTCAGCCGGGAAGAGAAAGAAATTCCGAGCAGCCAGATCGGTGAGATTGTTATGGAAAGTCTGAAAAAGCTGGATCCGGTTGCTTATGTACGTTTTGCATCGGTATACAGGGAATTTAAAGACGTGAATACCTTCATGGATGAACTGAAGAAAATATTAGAATAAAAGGGGAAAGACAAATGGAACGGAAAAAGACAGTATTGCTCTGCGTGACCGGCGGTATCGCGGCGTACAAGATTGCAACACTGGCAAGTATGCTGGTAAAGACAGGATACGATGTGAAAGTTGTGATGACACAGAATGCAACGAATTTTATCAATCCGCTGGTATTTGAGACGCTAACACAGCATAAGTGCCTGATCGATACATTTGACCGCAATTTTGAGTACAGTGTGGAGCATGTGACACTGGCAAAATGGGCAGATATTGTGATGATCGCACCTGCCACGGCAAATGTGATCGGCAAGCTGGCACACGGGATTGCAGATGATATGCTGACTACGACTGTGATGGCATGTGCCGAATGTAAGAAGATCCTTGCACCGGCGATGAATACAAGAATGTATGAGAATCCGGTCGTACAGGATAATTTAAAACTTCTGGAGCATTATGGATATGAAGTGATCCAGCCGGCAAGTGGACATCTGGCATGCGGAGATAACGGAGCCGGGAAGATGCCGGAAGCGGAGACTTTGTATGAATATATTTACCGGGATACTGCTTATGAGAAAGATCTGACCGGAAAGAAAATTCTTGTCACAGCAGGACCGACAAGAGAAGCAATCGACCCGGTGCGCTACATTACGAATCACTCATCCGGTAAGATGGGATATGCTCTTGCACGCGTTGCTGTGGCAAGAGGAGCGGATGTTACGCTTGTCACCGGACCGACAGAGATCAAAAAGCCGATGTTTGTGAAGATTGTTCCGGTCACGACTGCAAAGGAAATGTTCGAGGCGGTAAAGGAAGAGGCAGCAGATGCAGACATTGTGTGTAAAGCAGCAGCGGTTGCAGATTACCGGCCAAAGTATATTGCGGATGAAAAGGTGAAAAAATCGGACAGTGAGATGAGTCTGGAACTGGAAAAGACAGACGATATTCTGAAATATCTCGGAGAGCACAGAAAAGACGGACAGTTCCTGTGTGGATTTTCGATGGAAACCGAGAATATGGTTGAAAATTCCAGAAAGAAGCTTGAAAAGAAGAAGCTGGATATGATCGCGGCAAATAATCTTAAAGTTGCCGGAGCAGGATTTCAGGGCGATACAAATCAGATGACGCTGATCACGAAGGAAGATGAGACTGCACTTCCAATGATCAGCAAGGAAGAGACAGCAGCTTGTATTCTGGACAAGATTCTGGAGTGTATGAATAAATAAAAAAGCCAAAATGTATTGTATCTCGTAAAGAGAATAGTAACAGGAGGAAAAGAAAAATGAATCAAGGCAATGAACGTACTACATCCATGTCCAAAACAAAAGGACTCGTACAGATGGCAATCTTTGCAGCACTTATTGTAGTGCTGGCATTCACCCCGTTTATCGGATATATCCCATTGGGATTTACAAGGGCGACGATCATCCATATCCCGGTGATCATGGGATCTCTGATGCTTGGACCGAAGAAGGGCGCAGCGCTTGGAGGCGTGTTTGGTCTTACAAGTTTTATCAATAATACGATAAATCCGACATTGACATCATTCGTATTTACCCCATTTTACAGTTTGGGTGAATACAGTGGAGGGATCGGAAGTCTGATCATCTGTTTTGTGCCACGTATTTTGATCGGTGTAGTACCGTTTTATGTTTACCGTCTGGTTAAGAAGCTTTCAAAGAACAATGGAGTATCCTCTGTTGGACTGATTGTGGCAGGACTTTCCGGAGCACTGACCAATACGCTTCTTGTCATGAATCTTATTTTTGTATTTTTCAGAAATGATTATGCGGCAGCCAATGGTATTACCGTAAAGGCGGTATATGGATTTATTCTGAGCATTATCGGAATCAATGGGATTCCGGAGGCGATCGTAGCGGCGGTGATCACGCTGGTACTTGGGAAAACACTGATGAAAAAAGGGGTACAGGAAAGATTAGGAGTGTAAAAAATGATACTTGCGATTGATATAGGAAATACAAATATTGTACTTGGATGTGTGGATGACAACAAAACCTATTTTATCGAAAGACTTTCCACGATCAAGACAAAGATGGAACTGGAATATGCGATTGATATCAAGATGGTTTTGGATATTCACGGAATCAAACCGGAGAAGCTGGAAGGAGCGATCATCAGCTCGGTAGTTCCGCAGATTACATATGTCGTAAAAGAGGCGGCAGAAAAGATTCTGAAAAAAGAGACACTGGTCATCGGACCTGGCGTGAAGAACGGACTCAATATCCTGATGGATAATCCGGCACAGCTCGGAAGTGATCTGGTGGCAAATGCAGTTGCCGGAATTGCAGAATACAAAGCACCGATGATGATTTTCGATCTGGGAACGGCGACAACAGTCAGTGTGATCGATGAAAAGAAAAATTATATCGGAGGCATGATCTATCCGGGAGTGAATATTTCACTGAACGCCCTGACGGAAAATGCATCCCAGCTTCAGGGAATCGGTCTGGAAGCACCGAAGCGGATTGTCGGAAAGAATACGATTGAATGTATGAAGAGTGGTGTTCTCTATTCCAGTGCAGCGGCAATCGATGGAATTATTGACCGGATTGAGGAAGCGATTGGACAGCCGATGACTGCAATCGCAACAGGTGGACTTTCCAAGAAGATTGTTCCGTACTGCAAGAGAGAGGTCATACTGGATGACGATCTGCTCCTGAAAGGACTTCTGATCATTTACCGGAAAAACAGATAACAGAAAGGTGACAGGGACGAGGACTTATAAAGTTTTCGCCCCTTTTATAAAAGGATGAATACTTACCGGATAACAGTTGCCTATGATGGAACGGCGTATCGTGGATGGCAGAGACAGGAGAATACGGAACTTACTGTACAGGGAATTCTGGAACGGCGGATTTCAGAAATTGCAGGGAAAGAGACGGTGGTCAGTGGTTCAGGAAGAACGGATAGTGGTGTACATGCGTTAGGGCAGGAGTGCAGTCTGTATCTGGAACAAGAAATTGATATGGACAGTTTTAAGAAGCGGTTAAATGCACTTCTCCCGGAAGATATCAGAGTGCTGGATATCAGCAGAGAAAAACGGGATTTTCATGCAAGAAAGAGTGCGGTCGGGAAATGCTATGAGTATCAGATCGATCTGCGTGACAAGATGGAAGTATTTCATCGGAAATACCGGTTTCATTTTCCACATCCGGTCGATATTGCTGCGATGGAAAAAGCAGCAGAGTATCTGATGGGAACCCACGATTTTTCTGCCTTTACGGATTTGAAAGAGGACAAAGATACGGTACGGACGATTTATGCGGTCGGGATCGTGTATGAAAAGGATACACTTACGTTATCGTGGATCGGAGATGGATTTTTATATCATATGGTCCGGATACTTACCGGAACGCTTCTGGATGTGGGAGTCGGGAAAATAAAAGCGGAAGAGATACCGGAGATTCTGAAAGCGAAAGACCGGAAGAAATCTGGTTTTCCGGCACCGGCGAAGGGACTGTTTTTAGGTCGTGTTTTTTATACAGAAGCGGAGCTTAAAAAAGCGGTACAGAAGATCAGCGAAAAATAAAAACCAAAGAAATGGAGGAAAGAGAAGAGATGAAGTTTATTTCATGGAATGTAAATGGAATCCGTGCATGTGTGCAGAAAGGATTTATGGATTTTTTTAAAGAGGCAGATGCGGATATTTTCTGTCTGCAGGAGACAAAGATGCAGGAAGGACAGCTTGTACTTGATCTGCCGGAATATCACCAGTATTGGAACTCGGCTGTGAAAAAAGGATACTCAGGGACTGCAATTTTTACAAAGAAAGAGCCGTTATCGGTTACTTACGGACTTGGGATAGAAGAACATGATCAGGAAGGGCGCGTGATCACACTGGAATTTGAGGATTTTTATTTTATTACCGTGTATACACCGAACTCCCAGAGCGAACTGGCAAGACTTGACTACCGTATGACCTGGGAAGATGCGTTTCTTGCTTATCTTAAGAAGCTGGAAGAGACAAAACCGGTGATCTTCTGTGGAGATTTGAATGTGGCACACAAAGAAATTGATCTGAAGAATCCAAAGACCAACCGGAAGAATGCCGGATTTACAGATGAAGAGCGAGCAAAATTCTCAGCACTTCTGGATGCGGGATTCATTGATACTTACCGCTATTTCTATCCGGATAAAGAAGGAATTTACTCCTGGTGGTCCTACCGGTTTAAGGCAAGAGAAAAGAATGCAGGTTGGCGTATCGATTACTTCTGTACATCAAAAGCACTGGAAAGCAGGTTGGAAGATGCGAAGATTCTGACAAATGTATTTGGGTCTGACCACTGTCCGGTGGAACTGGATTTTAAGTAGGGGTGAGATCGATAAGCTGCGACATCAAATTGTAAAAAATAAACTGATCAGATTCACTTTTGTGCGATGGAATCTGATCAGTTTATTTTTTTGAAATTTTTCGTTCAGGGATAATGGATGATTCTGTTTGAGGGAATATATAAAATTCTGCCTGCATATAAATATACATGGGTAATTTAGCTTTTGGGATGAGGAGGGACATGTATGGAACGGATTGGAAGTATCTGGACGATGATAGTTCGGTATTTGCTGCTGGTGATGTTTGGTGGAGTGATTGTCTGGGCGTGCAATAGTGCAGGAATATCGGTTTACGCAGATGATGGGGAGACACCGGATGGAGCAGAGCTGATCCGGTTTGATTTTCACAAGTCGGTAAATCAGGAGGTTGGGATCCCGGCAGGAATACCAGGATTTTTCACTTATTTTTATGAAGGAAAAGAATACCATTACGGATTCCGGTTTGACAGAAATGGGACAGGGCCAGAGACAGAAAAGTTTGGTACGGCATATGTCTGGGCACCTTATACGGTTATTTATTATGACGCTGCAGGTGGTGAGATCGAGAATTACGGTACGGCAACAGCAGGCGGAAGAAGGCTGTTTGCGACAAGGGGAAATGGTGAAGAGCTTGAAGCCGGGCAGAATAAAGGAAAGAACAAAAGAAAATTTGCGGCAGACTATACTGTGTATGGGCAGAGCCTTCGGTTAAGTGAAGGATGTATGCCAACGGCAGTGAAAGACGGATATCGATTTGAAGGATGGTATGCGTGGACTGATGCTGGAGTTGTGCAGGAAAAAGAACTGGCAGAGCTTGCAAAACAGGAGCAGTATGGGACCCTTGAAGATGAGCTGAATGAGAAATATACGGAGCAGACAAAGCTTCTGGAAAACCGGGAATCTGAAAGATACCCGGCATCCAGTATTACACTTTACGCGAGGTGGGACAAGATCTGGGAGTAGGAGTTAGATATATCCTCCGTCCATACCCAGTATCTGCCCGGTAAGATAGGCAGGGGCATTTGCAAGCTGCCATGCGAGAAGCGCGACTTCTTCTGGTGTCCCGAAACGTCCGGCAGGGATTTCTTCTGCGAGGGCAGCTTTTTCTTCCGCATCCAGAAGATCGTTCATTACGGTATCGATGACACCACAGGCGATCGCATTGACCTGGATATTGCTTGGCGCAAGTTCCTTTGCAAGTGCGCGGGTAAGACCGTTCAGACCGGATTTGGTGGCAGAATAAGCGACTTCACAAGAAGCACCGACAGTTCCCCACATCGAAGAAATATTGATGATACGTCCCGCTTTCTGATGGATCATGTAAGGAAGTGCTGCGCGGCAGCAGTAAAATGCGGAAGAGAGGTTAGTGGAAATCATTCGGTTCCATTCTTCAATGCTCATATCCGTCAGAAGTCCCATCCATGCGATTCCGGCATTGTTGATGAGTACGTCAAGACCGGAGCCGGACATTTCAATCTGGTCAAAGATACGTCCGACTTCGGATGGAACACCTACATCTCCTGGGAGGATTTCGCAGGAACCGGAGGTTTCCTTTGTGATAAAATCAGCAGTAGCCTGCAATTCACTGATGGATTTGCGGCAGTTTAAAAATACATGCCATCCCTCTTTTGCAAAGTGGATAGCGCAGGCTTTTCCGATTCCACGGGAAGCGCCGGTGACAAGAATCTGTTTTCTGTTCATTTATAAAAACTCCTTTTGCTATTTATAAGAATTACTTTACAGTTGTTTTTTTCTACATAATCAGACAATATTATACACTGATTTTCTTGTGATTTAAAGACGCTGGTGTTATGATAAATATTGAAAAAATGTCATACAGATGCGAGGAGGAAAAACATGGTACAGAAAGCCATTGATTTTGCCACCAAGGTACATGAAGGTCAGTATCGGAAGGGGACCGACAGACCGTATATTGTACATCCGATGGAAGTAGGAAAGATAGTATCCACGATGACACAGGATGAGGAGATCATCAGTGCAGCAATCCTGCATGATACGATCGAGGACTGTGAGGGTGTGGATGCAAATGTGTTAAAAGAGATGTTTTCAGCAAGAGTTGCGGGAATCGTATCACAGGAAAGCGAAGATAAATCCAAGACCTGGATGGAAAGAAAAAGTGCAACCATAGAAAGGCTTAAGACAGCACCAATTGAGGTTCAGATGATCGGACTTGCGGACAAGCTGTCGAATATGCGGGATATTGATCGGGATTATCCTGTATGTGGAGAGGAATTGTGGAACAGATTCCGAATGAAAGATAAAGCAACGATCGGATGGTATTATAAAGGCGTCAGAGAAGCATTACGGGAAGCATTTGCAGAGACGGAAGCATTTGCAGAATACTGTAGTCTGATTGACAAAAATTTTGGATAATAATGAGGTAGAAGAGAGGACAATCAAAGATGAAGAAGATTTTGATGTTAGGTACAGGTGGGACGATCGCATCCCGTCAGACAAAGGATGGACTGGCACCGGGACTGACACCGGAGGATATTTTATCTTATATTCCGGCTGTAAAAAATGTATGTGAGGTTCAGACAAAGCAGGTGTGTAATCTTGACAGCACGAATGTAACACCGGAACACTGGAAAATGATGGTAAAAGCAGTGGAAGACAATTATGCATATTATGATGGGTTTGTAATCTGCCACGGCACGGATACGCTTGCATATACAGCGGCAGCACTTTCTTATATGATACAGAATTCAGCCAAGCCGATTGTTGTTACAGGAGCGCAGAAGCCAATCAATATGGATGTGACAGATGCGAAGACAAATCTGCTGGACAGCTTTATTTATGCGGCGGATGATGATTCCCAGGGGGTCAACCTTGTATTTGACGGAAAGGTAATTGTCGGAACACGTGCAAAGAAAGAGCATGCAAAGAGTTACAATGCATTTTCGAGTATCAATTTTCCGTATCTTGCAGTTATTCAGGATGGTATCCTGGTCCGGTATATTCCGGAGATCCCGTGCCGCCATGCAGTTAAGTTTTATTATGATATGAAGGACAGTGTATATGTACTAAAGCTGATTCCGGGAATGAAGCCGGATATTCTGTCCTATCTGTTTGAACACTATGACTGTCTGGTAATTGAAAGCTTTGGCGTAGGTGGTATTCCGCAGACGCTTGTTCAGGAATTCTATCAGGAGATGGAAAAATGGTCAGGCAAGGGCAAATTTGTCGTGATGACAACACAGGTTGCCAACGAGGGAAGTAATATGACGGTCTATGAAGTCGGGAAAAAAGTTAAGCAGGATTTCAATATGATCGAAGCCTATGATATGACGCTGGAAGCAGTGATCACAAAGCTGATGTGGCTGATGGGAAGAGAAGAACAGGATATGCAGAAAGCATTTTACACGCAGATCAATCACGATATCCTTTTTACAAAGAGAGGATAAAGCAGGTGCAAATAAAAGAGGAAGGATTCCGGATGAATGGAACACCTTCCTCTTTTTGAGTATTTAATTTTCTCCGGTTAGATTTTTTCAAAGTCGCCGATCATGTCTTTGATTTCTTCCATGTGGCAGTCCGTCTCGCTTACGGTTTGTGCACATTTCAAAAGTTCGGCTTCGATGGCCTCGATATCTTTGTCAGCACCGATTGTTTTTTTGTAACGAAGCTGATGATCTACACTTGCCCAAAAATCCATTCCGATCGTGCGGATCTGGATTTCGGCGCGCATTGGAACTTTTCCCTCTGTAAAGAAAACCGGGATTTCAACGATCATATGATAGCTTCGATAACCGTTTGGCTTTGGTGCTTTTATGTAGTCTTTAATCTTAAGAACGGTAATGTCATCCTGTGAAGTGATCAGGTTGGCAATTGTATAAATGTCACTGATAAACGGGCAGATCACCCGGATTCCGGCGACATCGTCCAAATTCTTGACAATACTCTCCTCTGTAAATGGCAGATCACGTCTGCGCAGCTTTTCATAGATGCTGGCAGGACTTTTTACACGTGATTTGATAGATGAGATTGGATTGCGTCTGTTTACTGCAGAAAACTCATCATCCAGGACTTCAAGCTTTGTCTGGATCTCGCGGATCGCACAGCGATACTTCATCATCAGAACATCAAAGTTCTTATTATTATTGATAAAATCAGCCGGACTAATCGCATTTAGCCACTGTGATTCCAGTGCAGTCGGATGCTCAGAAGCCGGAATCAGGTTAAGTTGTGTCTCCATATGATTACTCCTCTTTATTCTGGTTGCTTATATTATTATAGCATATCTGGGGTAAGGTGCATAGCATACAGAGTATGGAAAATGTCTTAAAAATAACAATCTTTTAAATGCTATGGAATCCTTTTCCGATGATCTCGCTGGTGTTGGAAATCAGAATAAAGGAAGAAGGATCATTTGCCTTGATAAAGTTACGGAGTTTGATTGCCTGCTGACGGTTCAGCGCTGTAAAAATAATGTATCTCTGTTCACCGGTAAAGGCTCCGTGTGCTTCACAGATTGTGGCGCCTCGACCGAGTGAGTGGACGATATAATCGCAGATCGGTTCCGGATTACTGCAGACAACGTTGAAATATTTGGAAAGGTTCAGACTTTCAATAAAGCTGTCTACAAGGAAGGAACGGATGATCAGTCCGAAACAGGAATAAAGTCCTGTTTTTACGTCGAAGATAAAGAAACCTGCAACGGTGATCGCAATGTCGGAGCAAACCAGTGCACGTCCGATGTCAACGCTTGTAAATTTCTTCAGGATCATGGCAATAATATCTGTACCGCCACTGGAAGATCCGATATTGAAGAGGATTGCAGAACCGAGTGCCGGGAGTGCAATCGCAAACATTACCTCAAGCATAGGCTGATTGGTAAATGGCTGGTTCATTGGAAAGATTCGTTCAAATAAAGAAAGCGCAACAGAAAGCAGGACACTGCAGTAGGCTGTCTTTGCAACGAATTTTTTACCGAGGATCACTGCGCCAAGAATCAGAAGTGACATATTGGCAACGAATGAAAAGTCGGCAGCAGAAATAAGTCCGGTTTTGGCAATCAGTACGGCAAGACCGGTGATTCCGCCAAATGTGAAGTTGTTTGGAAACTTAAAAAAATAAGTCCCTACTGCGATCAGCAGAGTTGCTCCGCTCATTGCAATAAAATTTTCGATTTTTTCTCTCATTTTATATTCCCCGATTGATTCATAAAGTTTTAGAAAACGGATGAAATACTGAAAAAATATCACCCGATTTCCGTTGGTATTGTAACGCCGAAAATGTATGAAGTCAACCGTTTTAGAGCATTTTCGTAATGTATACGATGATACGAAAATACGGGGATTTTCGTGCATGATACAGCGCCTGAAAGGACATACTGAAAGACAAAAAGGAGGATGGATTATGGACCAATATATACCGGTTACAGATATTATTGCGCGGGAAATTCTGGACTCGCGCGGAAACCCGACTGTAGAAGTAGAGGTGCTTGCAGGGAGTCATTTTACAGGAAGGGCGATGGTTCCTTCCGGGGCATCGACAGGAAAATATGAAGCAATTGAGTTAAGAGACGGAAAACACCGCTATCAGGGACTTGGTGTCAGACGCGCCGTGGAGCATGTGAACGACCGGATCATCCGGGAAATTCTGGGAATGAACGTGCTGGAGCAGGCGAAGCTCGACCGGATGCTTCTGGAGCTTGACGGGACAGACAATAAGATCAATCTGGGAACAAATGCAATGCTTGGAGTGTCTCTTGCAGCAGCAAGGGCAGCAGCAGATGCGTTGGAGATTCCGTTGTATCAGTATCTTGGCGGTGTAAATGCAAAGCAGATGCCGGTTCCGATGATGAATATCCTAAATGGGGGTGCTTGTGTTATTATAATGACACAAGGCAGAACCCCTTATAATACAAGGGCTCTAGCGATTTAGTCCTAAATAAATTTCGTAACCAATCAACGAATTTATGAAGGAAAGGCCTCTCTTTTATAAATAACACAGTACAGAAGTAATAGAATTTCAGAACTCTGCTGAGATGTATTTACTATACCACGAAAGCGGTGATAATTGAATAAAAATATGTTTTGGACTGAATTAGCTCGCATGAGATTTATATCTCAGCTGTCTGATTCAGTCTTTTTATTTAACAAGAAAGAAGGGAAAGATTATGGCAAAAGTAATTTCTATTGTAAACCAAAAAGGGGGAACGGGAAAATCAGCATGTACAGCTAATTTAGCAGTAGGATTAGCACAAAAGAATATGAAAGTGTTAATCGTTGATGCCGATCCACAGTCTGATGTATCCGCAGGATTTGGATATCGTGATTGTGATGACAGTAATGAAACACTTACAGTTCTTATGGATGCAGTAATGAAAGATGAAGATATTCCTTCCGACTGTTATATCAGACATCAGGCAGAGGGGATAGACATTATCTGTTCTAACATTGGACTGGCAGGTACGGAAGTACAGTTGGTAAATGCAATGAGCAGGGAATATGTATTGAAACAGATTTTATATGGTATCAAGGATCAATATGATGCAATTATCATTGATTGTATGCCATCATTGGGAATGATCACAATCAATGCACTGGCTGCATCAGATGAAGTACTAATTCCGGTTGAAGCGTCTTACCTGCCAATCAAAGGATTGCAGCAGTTAGAGAAGCTGGATCGTACTGTAGATGAGATTAGACGACGGTTTGGATATTTCAGTATACAGCGAGCGGCAATGTATCAGAATAAAGTCTTATCCCACTTAGACGCTGGTACGCACACGGTCCATCCACACAGTTATTTTCATGGGTAATTGGAGGGATAGATTTGAAAAAAGTATTAACCAGAAAACAGAAAGAAAGTTATCAGTGTATTTTGAATTATACGAAGGAGCATGGATACCCGCCGACAGTCCGGGAATTTGGAAAACTGATCGGAGTAAGATCAACATCATCTGCTTTTTCCAGAATCAAGCAGTTGGAGCAAAATGGATATATCCGCAGAATCCCGGCATCACCAAGAGCAATCGAGATTTTATAGTGAGGTGTCGGAATGAATAAAGTATATATAGATGTAGTGGCAGAGTTCCGGAAAGACGGACAACTGGTTCCCATATTTTTTACATGGGAAGATGGAAGAAAATATAACATCGACAGAATTTTGAAAATCGAGCGATGTGCCAGCAGAAAGGCAGGCGGTGTAGGAATGATGTACACCTGTATGATACAGGGGCAGGAAAGCCACTTGTTTTACGAAGTGGATAAATGGTTTATGGAGAGAAAAACAGCATAAGGAGAGATTGGTATAGACGATATTATTTGGATTATTAACCGGCAGGGATAGTCACTTTCCCTTTATATTCCTGCAGGTTTTACATAAGAAGATGGATTCCGGTCAGCAAAGGCAGCTCCCACAATGCCTTTTGGATATCCGCTTCTGCAAGTTGTAGTAAGTAATTGCTTCCCATCAAAATCATGGGGAAAGCGAACTGGTCTGAAAGACCGCCAGTTAGTGTGATGATGATAAGGAGATTTTGAAACTGATGACA
>ERZ779885.449-NODE-449-length-47242-cov-5.955030_pt1 | contig 47242 bp, 40 predicted proteins | sample MGYA00511554_ERZ779885 | MGnify/ENA primary metagenome ERZ779885 (study PRJEB29588, sample SAMEA2160998) | human gut metagenome | biome: human gut; feature: human-associated habitat; material: faeces | place: Denmark | collected 2008/2010 ... | reverse complement strand
GGCAGCCACTATGCGGGCGAAGCCGGTGTGAAAACCTTCGGCCTTGGGCCCAGCCGTGAAAATCTTGCGCACACGATCAACGAGTACATCGAGATCGATCAGCTGGTGAAAGTCTGCGATTGCTACACCGGCGTGATGAAGGCGCTGCTGAAATAAGAAAGGAAGCGGAAACAAATGGCTTCTCTGCTTTTGAAGGGCGGCCGTGTCGTGGACGGCACGGGCGCACCCGCTCTGGAAGCCGACGTGCTCGTGCGCGACGGGAAGATTGCGGCTATCGGCCGGGACCTTCCCGCCGCTGACCGCGAGCTTGACGTGACCGGCCTTGTGGTTGCGCCCGGCTTCATCGATACACACAGTCACTCCGATCTTGACATTCTGCTGCGCCCGCAGGTATTGCCCAAGATCATGCAAGGCATCACAACGGAGCTCCTTGGCCAGGACGGCGTCTCGCTTGCGCCGCTGCCTGCCCAGTATATCAGCCCCTGGCGCAAAAATCTCGCCGGCCTCGACGGGGACAGTGACGAGATCGACTGGACCTTCGGCACCACTGACCGGTATTTGTCCATGATTGAAGCGGCGCATCCCGGCCTCAACGAGATGTACCTTGTGCCTCATGGCAACATCCGCATGGAGGCCATGGGCCTTGACAACCGTCTTCCCACTCCGGAGGAGCTTGAAAAAATGCGTGCCATTACCCGCCGCGAGATGGAGGCAGGTGCGATGGGTCTTTCTACCGGCCTCATTTACATTCCGTGCGCGTATTCCGAAAGCCTGGAGCTCATCGAGATGTGCAAGGTGGTTGCGGAGTATGACGGTGTGTTTGTCATTCACCAGCGCAGCGAGGCGGATACCATTCTGGACAGTATGAAAGAGGTTATCGAGATTGGCCGCCGATCCGGCGTCAAGGTGCACTGGAGCCACTTCAAGGTCTGCGGCAAGCAGAACTGGGATAAAATTGACGCCGTTCTCGAGCTGCTCGAGGAGGCCAAGGCCGAGGGGATTACCGTCAGCTTCGACCAGTACCCCTATGTCGCCGGCAGTACGATGATGGGCGCCATCCTGCCTCCCTGGGTGCATGACGGTGGTACGGACAAGGCTGTGGCGCGTCTGGCCGACCCGGAACTGCGCAAAAAGATGGTGTACGATATGGAGCACGGTATTCCCGGCTGGGACAACTTCGTCGATTTTGCCGGGTTTGAAAATATCTACGTCACCAGCGTCAAGACGGAAAAGAACGCGGACGCAGTGGGACTTTCCATCGTGCAGCTTGCGGAAAAGCGCGGCGTCGACCCCTACACCGCTGCCTTCGACCTTCTCATGGAGGAGGAGAACGCCGTCGGTATGGTCGATTTTTACGGCACCGAGGAGCACGTCCGGCGCTTTATGCAGCGGCCGGAAATGAATGTGTGCACTGACGGCCTCCTGTGCCCCGGAAAGCCGCACCCGCGCCTTTACGGCAGTTTTGCGCGCGTTCTCGGCAAGTATGTGCGCGAGGAGGGTGTGCTCACCCTGGAGGAGGCGGTGCGCAAGATGACGGGCAAGCCCGCAGAGGTGCTGTCCCTCAAGGATCGCGGCCTTCTGCGTGAGGGTATGTGTGCCGATATCACCGTCTTTGATCCGTCCACCGTCATTGATAAAGGGACGTTCACCGATCCCATTCAGTTCCCGGATGGAATCGCCTATGTGATTGTCAACGGTGAGGTTGCTGTCGACCACGGCGCGCATACGGGCGTGCTGAACGGCCGCGTTATCCGCCGCGGACGCTGAACCAATAACAGAAAGGAAGGAATTTTCATGAATACAGCTGTTTCTACCGCAAAGGCTCCCGCCGCTATCGGCCCCTATTCGCAGGGTGTCCAGGCCGGCAATACGATCTATGTTTCCGGTCAGCTTCCCATCGATCCTGCTACCGGTGCGTTCGCGGGTGATGAGATCCGCGCACAGACCCGCCAGTCGCTCACAAATATCCGCAATATCCTCGAGGCGGCAGGTGCGGATATGTCCAAGGTCGTGAAGACAACGGTGCTTCTCAAGAACATCGCCGATTTCGGCGCGATGAATGAGGTGTACGCCGAGTTCTTCTCCGAGCCGTATCCCGCACGTGCCGCGTTCCAGGTGGCCGCGCTGCCGAAGGATGCGCTCGTCGAGATTGAGTGCGTGGCGGTGCTTTAAGGCGGTTTGGGCGCGGCGACTGCATGCCGCGCCCATTTTGATGAGAACGGAGGAGCGAAAATGTACCGAATTGTAAAGAAGGAGCCGCTCAACCCGACGGTGACAAAAATGGTGATCGAGGCGCCGCTCGTCGCGAAAAAGGCGCAGCCGGGGCAGTTTATTATTTTCCGCGCGGCGGAAGACGGCGAGCGTGTCCCGCTGACTATTGCGGATTACGACCGTGAGGCCGGGACGGTGACAATTATTTTTCAGATTGTAGGCGGGGCGACAATGGAGCTCAACGCTCTGAACGAGGGCGACAGCCTCGCGGACTTTGTAGGCCCGCTCGGAAAGCCGAGCCAGCTTGAGGGGATCCGGAAAGCGGCCGTCGTGGGCGGCGGCGTCGGCTGCGCGATTGCCTATCCGACGGCCAAACGCCTGCACGAGCTGGGGGCCGAGGTGCACTCGATCGTCGGTTTCCGCAGCAGCGAGCTGGTGATCCTGGAGAAGGAGTTCGAGGCCGTTTCCAGCCGCGTTGTCAAGATGTCTGACGACGGAAGCTGGGGCGAAAAAGGTCTCGTGACAAATGCGCTGGAGGCGCTGATCAAAGAAGGCAACCAGTACGACGAGGTGATCGCCATCGGCCCGCTGGTGATGATGAAGTTTGTCTGCAAGCTGACGGAACAGTATGGGATTAAGACGACGGTTTCGATGAACCCCATCATGATCGACGGCACAGGCATGTGCGGCGGATGCCGCCTCACAGTGGGCGGACAGACGAAGTTTGCCTGTGTGGACGGCCCGGATTTCGACGGCCATCAGGTGGACTTTGACGAGGCCATGCACCGCGGCGCAATGTACCGCGATTTTGAGGCGCATGCCCGTGAGGCAGCGTGCAACCTGTTGAAAAAGGAGGTCGAGTGAGATGCCCAATATGGACCCGAAAAAGTGTCCCATGCCGGTGCAGGATCCGCTGACAAGACGTTCGAATTTCTCCGAGGTGGCCCTTGGTTACACCTTTGAGATGGCCGTCAATGAGGCGAAGCGCTGCCTGCACTGCAAAAACAAGCCTTGTGTGTCGGGATGCCCTGTCGGCATCGATATCCCGGCGTTTATCGAGCGCGTGGCGAACGAGGATATGGAAGGCGCATATGAGGTCCTTAACGCCTCCTCAGCGCTTCCGGCGGTGTGCGGACGCGTCTGCCCGCAGGAGAACCAGTGCGAGGGAAAATGTGTGCGCGGTATCAAGACGGAGCCGGTCGGTATCGGCCGTCTCGAGCGCTTTGTGGCGGACTGGCATCGTGAGCACACGGCGGAGAAGCCGAAAATGCCCGAGCCGAACGGGCACCGCGTCGCGATTGTCGGTTCCGGCCCCTCCGGCCTGACGGCGGCCGGCGAGCTCGCCAAGATGGGCTACAAGGTTACGGTGTACGAGGCGCTGCATACCGCGGGCGGCGTACTGGTGTACGGCATTCCCGAGTTCCGCCTGCCCAAGGAGATCGTCAGAAAAGAGATCGAGGGTCTTAAGGAGATCGGCGTGGATATCGAGACAGACGTAGTTGTCGGAAAGACGCTCACGGTCGACGAGCTGTTTGAGATGGGTAACGAGGCCGTTTTCATCGGTTCCGGCGCGGGCCTGCCGCGCTTCATGGGCATTCCCGGTGAAAGCCTGAACGGTGTGTATTCCGCTAACGAATTTTTAACGCGCATCAATCTGATGAAGGCCTATCTGCCGGGCGCGAAGACCCCGATTCAACACGCGAAGAACGTGGCGGTGGTAGGAGGCGGCAACGTGGCGATGGACGCCGCTCGCTGCGCCAAGCGTCTCGGCGCGGAGAACGTCTACATTGTCTACCGCCGCGGCATGGAGGAGCTTCCCGCCCGAAAGGAGGAGGTTGAGCACGCCGAGGAGGAGGGCATCATCTTCCGCACACTGTCGAATCCGATTGAGGTGCTCGGCGACGAAAAGGGCTATGTGAAGGGCATGGTCTGCCAGGAGATGGAGCTCGGCGAGCCGGACGCCTCCGGACGCCGCCGTCCTGTGCCGAAGGAGGGCTGCACCTTCACGCTCGACGTGGATTGCATGATCATGTCCATCGGTACGAGTCCGAACCCCTTGATCCGCTCGACGACTCCCGGTCTTGAGACGAACCGCCACGGCTGCATTATCACGAACGGCGACGACGGCCTGACGACGCGCGAGGGCGTATACGCGGGCGGCGACGCGGTGACCGGCGCGGCGACCGTGATCCTCGCGATGGGTGCGGGCAAGAGCGCTGCCAAGGCTATCGACGAGTACATCAAGAGCAAGGAATGAATTTGTCCGGACGGCGTCTCAATGCGCTGAATTCCGCGCAGGCGGCGTGACAGGACGAAAGAGGAGGCTTTGCAGATGGCAGCAGCCACGGTAGAAGAATACACGCAAGGATTGAGCGAGGAGGGACGGAACGCCGTACAGGAATTTGCCGGTTTTCTCGCTCAGGAATACCCGCAGCTGCATGGAAAAATCAGCTTTTCCATGCCGATGTGGTTATGCGGGAAAAAGATGAACGAGGGATATGTGGCCATCTCCGCCGCAAAGCGTCATTTCTCAATTCATTTTTCTGATGAAGCGTTCGTGCAGGAGTTCGCAAAGCGTCTGACTGCCTGCAAAACAGGAAAGCGGTGTGTGAACATCCGGTATGGAGACCAGGCATCGTTCGACATGGTAAAGGCAAGCTTGGCAGACTTCTTCCAGCAAATTGACGGATAGAAAACGCCCGGGACTTTTGTAAAGATCCCGGGCGTTTTTCCTTTCAGATTCCGCGCAGGTGAGGACGATTTTGTGCGGGCTGCTCCGGAAAGGATGAGAAATCATGCTCGAACGCTTTCAAAATCCCCCGGACAAATACGGGGAGGTCTCCTTTTACTGGTGGGTTGGCGAGCCGCTTGAAAAGGGAAGGCTGCTTTGGCAGCTTGACCAGCTTGCGAGCCGTCATATCTGCGCCCTGCAGATCAACTACTGCCACAGCGATACTGGCGGCAAAAACTATGGCCTGACGATGGACAGTGATCCCGGCCTTTTTACAGATGAATGGTGGGAACTGGTCGGCTGGTTCATGGACGAGTGCAAAAAGCGCGGGATCGCTGTCGCTCTGAGCGATTATACCATCTCCTCACCCGGTCAGGGCTGGTACATGGATAGCGTTCTTGAAAAGCACCCGGAAGCCGTCGGCAAGAAGCTTGTCTATGAGGATGGAGAGGTCAAAATCAAGGCGATCCCCGGCTCCGTCGATCCGATGAATCCTCATCTCGGCGAGTATGTTATCGAGGAGTTCTACGGCAAGTTCGAAGAACATTTTCCGGGCGAGGGTGGGAAAGGACTCGACTTCTTCTTCTCCGATGAGCTGGTGTTCAACATTCGTGGCAACCTGTGGAACGACAGCTTCGCGCAAGAGTTTGAACACCGCAAGGGCTACTCCATCGAACCGCATCTGTTGGCTATTTTCGAGGACGTGGGTGACAAAACGCAGAAAATCCGCCTCGACTACTACGATGTGATTGTTCAGCTCTGCGAAGAGGGGTACTTTAAAAAGATCTACGAATGGAACGAGGAGCGCGGCATGACCTTTGGCTGCGATCACGGCGGGCGAGGCCGCGATATCACCGAGTTCGGTGACTATTTCCGTACACAGCGCTGGACGCAGGGACCGGGCAACGATCAGCCTGATCTTGCGAGCGACCTCATCAAGTCGAAGGTTTCGAGCTCCATCTCTCATCTCTATCAAAGACCGCGCACTTGGCTGGAGGGATACTACGGCAGCGGTTGGGGAACATCCTCCGCCGCCCTTGCCGACGCGACCTTCCGCAATTTTGCTCTTGGCCATAATCTGCTGACGCTCCACGGCCTTTACTACACGACGTACGGAGGCTACTGGGAGTGGGCTCCTCCGTGCAATCATTTCAGGATGCCGTATTGGAAGCATATGGACCGCTTTCTGTTGTGTACAAAGCGGCTGAGCTATTTGCTGAGCAGCGGCGTGCACGTCTGCGACGCGGCGGTGCTTTATCCCGCCGCCGCCGTCGAGGGCGGACTGGACGGCAGCGGTTCCGTGAAAGCTGCCTTTGACACGGCGGAAGAGCTTTATCGCGGCGGCGTAGACTTTGATTTCATTTCAATGCCATTCTGTACATCCGCTCCCGTGAGTTGTGGCCGCTGCAGCTTGTTCTGCGTGAAATCATCATGTCGGCTACGGCTATGAACCAGTCCACAGGCGGCAACCTTGCCGAGATGGGAAACGCTGCGGTGCAGCCCATCATGCTGCAGTATGCTTCCATTGTGGTGGCGATGGTCCCGATCCTTTGCATCTACCCCTGCCTGCAGAAGTATTTTGAAAAGGGAATTATGATGGGAGCCGTCAAGGGATAAATGATCCCAATGAAAAAGAAAATTTGCGATCGGGCGATCGCATCAATGTTTGAGGAGGTACTATTATGCTGAAGAAAACAACATCCCTGCTTATCCTGGCAGCCCTGCTGGTTTCCACTGTGACCGGATGCGGCGGAGGCGGCGCGGCTTCCTCGGCTGCGGAAAACGCACAGGCCGGAACAGAGAGCTCCGTCTCTGAAGGGGCGGCAGCAGACGACAAGTCGGAAAACGTCAATATCCATATTTTTGGAAGCTTTTGGCCGGCAGAGCAGAACGAGCTGACCCTCTATCTGCTCGAGCAGATGGAAGAAGTCAACAACGTTACCATTGAACTGGAGGTCCCGCCGCAGTCGAGCTATACGGAAAGCCTGCAGATGATGCTGGCCGGCGGCGATTATCCGGATGTTGTAAACTTTTCTGACCACACCGATAAAATGTTTACTCAGGGCGTGGACACCGGGCTGTTTGTTCCGATTACCGAGGAAATCCAGAATGCCCCGAATCTGCTGGCGCACACTTACGATGTGACATGGGAAGCTGTCAAGACCAAGCAGGACGACGACATTTACATGATGTACAAAGCCGTTTCCGATGAGGGCGAGATGCCGAAAGGCGGAGCTGTTGTCTGCGGGATGGCTGTAGCCGATCATCCGCTTGGTCCCTTCCAAAAGTCCGATCAGCCGATCCTCACAAATCCGGAAAATCCGTGGTCGGTTGAAGATCCCTTCCTCTGGTATGAGGAAGGCCGTTTCTGGGCTGTCGCGAAGGATTTTCAGGGCTATTTTACAAAGGCCGGAGCACATTCCGTTGCGCTGTTCGAGTCTCCGGACGGCTTCTCCTGGGAGGTATCAAAGGAGCATCCGCTGGCTTTCCGCCTCGAACTGCATTGGGAAGACGGTACGGTCGAGCCGCTTCAGAATATGGAGCGCCCGCAGATGTGGCTCGACGAGGACGGTAAGCCGCGCGTGCTCTGCTGCGCTTGTACCAGGTTCAGTGATCCGAAGCGATTGTACGCGTTCAATGTTCAGATTGCCATAAAGTGAGGAGGAATTCACGATGATGATCCATCGCGCCGAAATCGAAGCCCCTGTTACGCATGTCTATGAGACGGGGCTCTGCGTTGTCGGCGGAGGCATGGCCGGAATGATCGCGGCGATTGCTGCGGCCCGCCATGGCCGGAAGGTTGTCCTGATGCAGGATCGCCCTGTTCTTGGCGGAAATGCGTCGAGCGAAATCCGAATGTGGATTCGCGGCGCGCACGGCGAGAACATGCGGGAAACCGGAATCCTCGAGGAGATTGCGCTTGAAAATATATATCGTAACCCGACGCTCAACTTTTCCGTATGGGATTCTGTCCTCTTTGGAAAGGTCAAATGCGAGAAAAACATTACTCTGATTCTTAACTGTTCCTGTCTCTTCGCAGAGACGGAGGACGGAAAAATTGTTTCCGTGACGGGCTGGCAGACGACGACGCAGACCTATCATACGGTCCGTGCCAAGATTTTCGCAGACTGCTCCGGCGACAGTGTTCTTGCTCCGCTGACAGGAGCCGAATGGCGTATGGGCCGCGAGTCGTGCGATGAGTTCGGGGAGGATATTGCACCCAAAGAGAGCGACGCCCGTACCATGGGAATGTCGTGCCTGATTCAGGTGCGCGAGACTGCGCAGCCGACCGCATATATCCCGCCGGCCTGGGCGTATCATTTTGAGAAGAAAGATTTCGAAAACAAGATCAATTTCTCTACGCCGCAGAAGTGGAACAACTGCAATTTCTGGTGGATGGAGCTTGGCGGTTTGGTGGATTCCATTGCCGATACGGAGACAATGCGTGACGAACTGATTCGTACGGTCTACGGTGTTTGGGATTTTGTCAAGAACGGGGGCGTTTGCGACGCGGCGAACTGGGAGATCGAGTGGATCGGTTTTCTTCCCGGCAAGCGTAAAAGCCGCCGGTATGTCGGCGATTATCTTTTGAATCAGAACGACGTGCGTGCCGAGGGAAAGTTTGAAGATCTCATTGCGTACGGGGGCTGGACAATGGACGACCATCATCCGGCGGGCTTCCTCACGACGGAACCGCCGACTATCTGGCATCCGGCCCCGTCTCCGTACGATATTCCGTATCGCTGCCTCTATTCAAAGAACATTGAAAACCTGATGTTTGCAGGGCGCAATATCAGTGCGACACACACCGCTCTTTCCTCAACGCGCGTGATGGCGACTTGTGCGCTGATGGGGCAGGCACTGGGCACAGCGGCGGCTATAGCGCTGCGCGACGGCCTCACGCCGCGCGGCGGATGTTTGCGTTCCGAAAACGCTTCTGCGCGCTTTCGACGTATACGCCGACGGCGAACTTTTCTTCTCGGAAACGAACAATTATCAGCGTCTTGTGCGTGTTCCTTTGGGCCGAACGGTTCGCGAACTTCGGTTTGTTCCGCGGGAGACATGGGGCTGCACGGACATTCGTCTTTATGCTCTTGAACTGACGGAGTAATGGGGAAAATCTTTGCGGCATTTCTGCCAGTGTCTGAAGTCTTGTGTTTTGCGGATACCGCATTCCATATGAAGAAAGGCTCTGCCGGTTTTAACCGGCAGAGCCTTTCTTTGTCTCTCCCTCAGACAAGGGGAGCGTCTGCCCAAAAGGATTTGAATTTTACACTAAAAAGGAAGAAGAAACCTGCACAGCCGGGAAAAAGGGAGGGAAAATCAAATCGATTTATTTCAAAATTTAGTCAAATAAGTCCGAAAAAGATAAATAGCTGTCTTTGGGATGGATTTTGTTATGAAAGACTAAATTATATAATGTAGCCATGGATACACCAATACAGCACAGAATGTGGCGGAAATCAATAAAAAAATTAAACAAGTTGACACAATTCGATCGACCTTGTTTAAATGTTTTTATCCTGATTTCCCTTTGTGAAACTGTGCTGAAAATTGAGATTCAGGAGGAGTTGTAATGAAAAAGCTGAAAAAGATGACAGCGGCCGCGATGGCTTTACTGCTTGCATTGCTGGCCGGCTGCTCAAGCGCCCCGCAAGCCTCCCAGCCGGCCGAAGGAGAAAGTAAGCCTGTTGCGGATGAGAGCGGTCTGCTCGACGGCGGCGTTACGAATCCGGAGGGTTATCCGATTGTCAACGAGCCAATCACACTGAAAATTGCGACATGGTATTCATCCGGCAGCGTTGAGAATCCTGCGGAAAATAAGACCATAAAGGGCATCATGGAGGAAACAGGCATCAATCTGGAGTTTGAACTTTATTCCGATGCCGAGAAAGCCAACCTGATGTTTGCGAGCCGTACTTATCCGGATATTGCCTGGCGTCTCGATGTCAACGGCACCCAGAAAACCGATGCTATCGAGGCGGGCGACGTCTACAGTCTTGACGAATATCTTGACTATGCGCCCAACTATAAGAGCTTCCTTGAAGAGAATCCTGAGATTGCCCTGCAGACCAAGTATAAAGACGGAAAGATGTATTCCTTCCCGTATGTATATCTGGATGAAACATCTTATAATCTGCGCGATCAGTGGTTCATTAACAAGCAGTGGCTGGATGAACTGGGGTTGGAGATGCCGACCACAACAAGCGAATATCTTGATGTGCTTCGTGCTTTCCGGGACAACGCCGGCACAGGCACGATTCCGGAAAATGTGACGCCGCACTATATGAGATACGGGGAGTTCATTGGCGGTCAGTTCGATATTTATGGTACGTTTGGCCTTTATGTTTATGACAGCACGTATTTGGCCTTAGAGGACGGCAAGGTTGTGTGCCAGGCAATCAATCCTGACATCAAGGAGCCCCTGAAATATCTGCAGACCATGTACCGTGAAGGACTGATGAAGCCGGAGGCATTCACGGACGATTGGGCCGCATACTCTGCAGCGACCACTTCCGATCCTCCGATGGTCGGTGCGTTCACCGCCTTCCAGAGTGCGAATCTGACGGATGTTGGCCAGTGGTTCTATCCGATGGCTCCTTTGGATCCTGAGAACGGGAAAGAGCCGTATATCCGCGCTCAGGTTAAGGGTTCGACCTTCCCGATGAATTATCTGATTTTCAAGAACAACAAGTATCCGGTTGCTTCTGTCCGTCTTGCAAACTATATGGCGGAGCCGGAAGTGTCCATGAGTCTGGAAAAGGGCGTCGAAGGCGTTGGCTGGTATTACAACGATGACGGCGAAATGGAGCTTAATCCCGATGCCGCGGCAGTGAACATGGCGGATGAGGACAAGCCGCTCGGCAACCACGGTATCCTGCTGCTGACCTCTGATATGTTTGTGGATCCGACCCGTTCGATTGAGCCGAAACGCGGCTGGGCATACGACAATATCTATAAGAACTACATTCCCGAGGAATCCAAGAATATGCCGAATGTTCCGTCCGGCATGCTCGAGGAGATGGAGGTCACGACCATGTCTGACCTGCAGCTGCAGATTACCGATTATATCAAGGTTACCTTTGCAACATGGATCACAGACGATGTGGACATCGATGCTGAGTGGGACGCTTTTGTCAATCGAATGAACGAGCTTCAGGTTGAAGAATGGGTGGCACTCAAGCAGAAGGAAATTGATAACGCTTCGAAGCTGTCATAAATACGTTCTGCTTCGGTGGTTATGAGGGATTGCAGAGCAGAGAGATCTGCTCTGCAATCCGGTTTTTTGAGAGGAGTTTTTGTATGGTGCAATCCAGACAGGCTGTGCGCCCCAAAACAGGCTGGCAAAAGATTATGATGAGAATACGTGAGCATGCAGGGTTTTACATCTTGCTGCTTCCTTCTCTGGTGTTGCTGATCATCTTTACGTACATTCCGATGTACGGCGTCATCATTGCGTTCAAAAATTTCAAGCCGATTAATGGAATTTGGGGAAGCGATTGGGTTGGATGGTACAACTTCGAACGCTTTTTCAGTCAGGCGTCTTTTTGGAACATATTAACCAACACGCTGACGTTAAGCATTTACTCTCTGATTGCAGGCTTTCCGATTCCCATTATTCTTGCGCTGATGCTGAACAACTGTGAGTTTGCAAAGTTCAAGAAGTCGGTGCAGATGATTACCTATGCGCCTCATTTTATTTCGACGGTTGTGTTTGTCGGTATGCTGAATGTTTTCTTCGCGCCTTCTATGGGAATTATTCAGCAGTTTTTGAATCTGCTTGGTTTGGCGGACGGGCCGCTGCGTGTTCTCATGGAATCGGAAGCGTTTCCGCATCTGTATGTGTGGTCCGGCGTATGGCAGGGAATGGGATGGGGCAGCATCGTCTATCTGGCCGCGCTGTCCGGAGTGGATCCTACGCTCCATGAGGCGGCCGTGGTGGACGGGGCGAATAAGCTTCAAAGAATGCGGTATATTGACTTGCCCTGTATTGTTCCAACCATCGTAACGCTGCTGATTTTGAATTGCGGCAACGTTTTGAATGTTGGTTTCGAAAAAGTGTATCTGATGCAGAATTCGATGAACCTGACCAACTCGGAGATCATTTCCACATATGTGTATAAGATGGGACTTTTGAACAGTCAGTACAGCTACTCAACGGCAATCGGTCTGTTCAATTCGGTCATCAATATGATTTTGCTGATCACTGTGGATCGGATCTCGAAGAGAATGGGTCAGGACGGGTTGTTCTGAGGAGGCTGCTCGAATGAAAAAGAATGTGAATAAGATCCGTTGGAGCAAGGCGGATATGGCGTATAACGTGATCAACGTAACCATTCTCGGCCTCCTGATGCTGTTGGTGCTGTACCCGCTGTACTTTGTGGTGATAGCTTCCATCAGTGATCCCTCTGCAGTAGGTACGGGGCAGGTACTGTTTTGGCCAAGTGGTCTCAATTTTGACGGATATCAGCGGATTTTTGAGTATGAAATGATTTGGGTGGGGTATCGGAATTCCATTATCTATGCCATCACGGGATCGTTTCTGTCCGTGAGTCTGACGATGACAGCGGGCTACGTTTTTACACGAAACAGAATGCCGGGAAGAAAGTTTTTCCTGGCGCTCTATACGATTCCAATGTTTTTTAACGGTGGTCTCATTCCCACCTATCTGGTGGTGCAGGGGATGAATCTGGTTGACAATCCCTTGATTCTGATTCTTCTTGGCGCCGTCAGCATGTATAACATTATTATCACCAAGACCTTCATTCGTTCCAATATTCCGGAGGAAATGTTTGAAGCGGCCAAAATAGACGGCTGCGGCAGCATTCGGTACTTTTTCTCTGTTGTAATACCGCTTTCCAAGGCAATTATTGCGGTGTTGGTGGTGTTCAGTGTGGTGGGACAGTGGAACTCCTACTTCAATGCGCTGATCTATATTTCCAACAAAGCTTACTATCCGCTTCAGCTTGTTATCCGCGATATCCTGAACACGCAGACAGCGATGATGCAGGCTCTGGAAACGGGAAGCATGGGCGCAGATGCCATGATGGAAATCTACCGTGCGGAATCGATGAAATATGGCGTGATTATTGTTGCGAGCCTTCCCATGCTTATGGTCTATCCGTTCGCGCAGAAGTATTTCACCAAGGGCGTTATGATCGGAGCCGTGAAGGGATAACAGGGGGGATATGATGAAAAAAGTTGTTCCGCTGGCCAACCCGTTTACCGTTGCTGCACACTCTGATTCCCCGCAGGATATCTATTGTTACAGTCCCGGTCTTCTGGCGCTTCCGAATGGAAGATTGGTAGTTACTATGGATTTTGGCGGAAGGGGCGTCGGACGGTTGGAGGGATCCGGGCCGGATTCGTTTTATCCTGAGCTTTCGGTGCTCGCGCAGATATTGATTTCCGATGACAACGGAAAAACCTGGAAAGTAACCGGACGGTTTCCGTTTTGCCACGCACGGCCGTTTTTGGTTGGAAACGAGATTTATGTGCTGGGACAGCATGGCGATCTGAAAATTACGCGTTCGGTTGACGGAGGAGAAACCTGGTCGGAGGCCTGTTCGCTGACGCAGGGGCAGATTTGGCATCAGGCTCCGTCGAACGTGTGGTATGCGAACGGAAACGTGTATCTTGTCATGGAGCGGGTCACGGATTTTAACACCGGGTGGCCTGTCAATGCGATGGCTCCCGTATTGATGCGGGGAAAAATCGGAAGCGACCTTCTGCAAAGAGAGAACTGGACTTTCGCGTCCGAGCTGGTCTTTCACCGCATTGTCCGCGAGGAAAATGAGGAATATCACGGGGTTCAGTTCTATTCTCCGAAGAAAGACGATCGGTATGCGCAGCCCTTGGGATGGCTGGAAACGCAGGTTGTGCAGATCTTTGACGAAAAGAGCAGTTGGTTTGATCCGTCCGGACATACCTTCTATTTGTTTATGAGAACCAATACGGGAATCAGCAACATCGGGGCCATGGCAAAGGTAACGGAGAATCCGGACGGCTCCATGACGACCGGTGTGGCAACGGCGCCTTCCGGGAAGGAGATGATCCTGATTCCCCTTCCCGGAGGACATGTAAAATTTCATATTCTGTATGATAAGATTTCCCAATACTATTGGCTGCTTTCCAATCAGGCCACAGACAGCCTGAAGCGTTTTGATTCCATGCCGCCCCGAAGAGGGGATCCGGTCAATGAACGTCACAGGCTGGCGCTTTATTTCTCGAGAAACTGCTTTGACTGGTGCTTTGCCGGGATAGCGGCTCTCACAGATGATGAAAACGCGGCGCGGTCCTATGCATCCATGGCAATCCAGGGCGAGGATTTGCTGATCTTGTCCCGCTCGGGAGACGATCATGCCAAGGATAACCACGATACCAATCTGATCACCCTTCATCGGGTGGAGAACTTCCGGGAATTGGTATACTGAAGCGAATCAAATGGCGTTTAGAGAGGAGCGTGCTTGCTATGAACAGGTTGGAACCATTGCCGGATTGTTATCGGATCATTGCGCAGTCCGATGATCCGCAGAAAGTGTTTTTTCACAGTCCGTCTGTACTGCCGCTTCCGGGAGGAAGGCTGCTGGCGGCTGCGGGGTGCGGCCATTTAAAATGCAGCGGCAGCCAGGAGAAACAGGCCGGTGCTGCAGCCGCATGCAGGAAGGCGGAGGGCAGAATTTTTGTTTCGGATGACAAAGGCGATGCATGGAGGCAAACCGCCGAGCTGCTGTTTGCTCCGCTGTGCCTGTTTTTATCCGGAGAAAGTGTTTACGCAATGGGGCAATGCGGAGATTTGATGATTGCCCGTTCTGATGATCAGGGAGAAACGTGGAGCGCGGCTGCTCCGCTTACATCGGGTCAGTGCTGGAGGCAGTCACCCTCCAATGTGTGGTATGCCAATGAAAACATATACATAGCAATGGAACGCGCGGAGGAACAGAAAGGAGAATTTGCCCCCATCCTGATGAGGGCGGCGGTTGGCAGTGATCTGCTTCGGGCGGAAAGCTGGACGTTTGCGTCGGCGCTGACCTTTTCTGATGTAGTGGAACGGGAAGAATTGCTGCATTACCACGGAATTCCGTTTGAGCGGATGGAAGATGAAAACCGAAGTGCGAAGGCGCTGACATGGTGCGGAGGCCAGGTTACTCAATTTTTGGATCCGGGCGATATCTGGACAGATCCTTCGGGACATACTTTTCATCTTTATCTGCAGACCAATTCCGGAATCAGCAGCATGGGCGCTATGCTCAAAGTGCAGGAGAATCCTGACGGAAGTATGACGACGGGCGTGGAAAAGGCTCCATCGGGAAAGACAGCGCTGTTTGCGGCGATTCCCGGAGCATATTCAGAGTTTCATATTCTGCATGACAGAAAGACCGGATATTATTGGCTGGCGGCCAATCAGGCCACAGCCGGTCCGGAACCGGCGAGGACAGAGGAAGAGCGCCGGATGGTTCCGGACAGTCAAAAAAACAGGCTGGTTCTTTATTTTTCAAAAAACAGTTTTGATTGGTGCTTTGCAGGCATTGTTTCCATTGTGGAAAGCGGGAAGGAATCCTGCTCCTGCGCATCCATGGCAATTGAGGAAGATGATTTGCTGATTGCTGCTCAGTATATGGGCGGGCACGCGGAGAAAGGTTCGTTTGTCAGCCGCGTGGAGCTGTACAGAATCGAGCAGTTCAGACGTTATATCTATTAGTTGGTCGCTTGTTGTAAAAAAGGATGGAATCGTATGAATGTAAAAGACATGAGGGGCGTATGGGTGACCATGGTTACGCCCTTTGACGAGGAATACCGGGTAGATTACAGCGTGATGAAGGATCAGGTGGAATGGTACATTGGACGAGGTGTCAACGGAATTTTTGCCGTTTGCCAATCCAGCGAAATGGATCTGCTCGATCGCGCGGAAAGAAAGAAAATTGCGGAGACAGTGGTGAAGGCCGCTGCGGGGAGAGTGCCGGTCGTGGCGTCCGGGCATCTTTCGGATGGCCTGGAGGAACAGCTTCGGGATGTGGAGAGCATCCGTGAGGCTGGCGTGGACGCAGTGGTGCTGGTGACTAATCGGTTTGCCGGACAAAATGAAGGGGAGGATGTGTTCCTCAAAAACCTGGATGTGTTTCTGAATCGGGTCGACAGCTCGGTTTCTCTGGGAATGTACGAATGCCCCAGTCCGTATAAGCGCCTGCTTTCGGATCGGGAGATGAGCTACTGTGCCCAAAGCGGCAGAATCGGTTTTTTCAAGGACACCAGCTGCGAGACAGAGCGGATGAAAAAGAGAGTGGAGGTCACCAAGAGCAGCGGGCTGCGGATCTTTAACGCAAATTCAGCTACACTTCTGCAGAGTCTGCGGGATGGTGTGGCAGGTTACAGCGGTGTGATGGCAAATTTTCATCCGGAGCTGTACGGTTGGCTGTGCAGGCACTTTGACGACGAACCGGAAAAAGCGGAAAGACTGTCCGCGTTTCTTTCCGTGGCGTCCATGAGCGAATGCCGCAATTATCCGGACTGCGCCAAATATTATATGAAAAAAGAACTGCCCCAAATGGGAATCTATTCGAGAAAAATACAGGAGAAGGATCTGCCGGAATTTATCAAGCGAGAGATCAACAGTTTGGAGTTGCTGACGCAGGAGTTCCGCCGCGACTGCGGGATCCGCATGTAAGGAGAGAAGAACGTGTCTGAAATCACGATCGATCCGCGGCCGGGCGGAGAAAAAATTTCCCCGGAAATATATGGACATTTCATTGAGCATCTGGGAAGATGCATCGATAATGGGCTTTATGTGGGAGAAGACTCGCCGATCCCCAATACGGACGGAATTCGAAACGATGTCCTTCAGGCACTCCGCGAGGTGAAGGTTCCTGTTCTCCGCTGGCCCGGCGGCTGTTTTGCGGAGGAATACCACTGGATGGATGGCGTAGGTCCCCGGGATCAGAGAAAAAAGATGGTCAACAGCAACTGGGGGAGTGTGATTGAGCGGAATCGGTTCGGGACGCACGAATTTATGCGCCTGTGCGAGTTGTTGGACTGCGAACCCTACCTCTGCGGGAACGTGGGAAGCGGCACCGTGAGGGAAATGCAGGAATGGGTGGAGTATATCACGTTCGACGGCGAATCCCCCATGGCGGAGTTGAGGCGGAAGAACGGACGGGAGAAGCCGTGGAAGCTGAAATATTTCGGTGTGGGAAACGAAAACTGGGGCTGCGGCGGCTGTATGCGTCCCGAGTATTACGCCGATGTCTACCGTCAGTATCAGACCTACCTGCGCAATTACGGAGAAAACCGCCTGTTCAAGATTGCAGGCGGTCCAAACGGAGACAACTATCATTGGACGCGCGAGCTGATGAAGTCCGCGGGCAAATACACTGACGCGATCTCGATGCACTATTATACCCGTCCACTTGATACCTGGGGCGGGACGCGCGGCAGCGCCACCGAATTTGATGAAGCATCGTGGTACAAAACGCTGTACAAATCTCTCAAGATTGAAGAAATCCTTCTGCAGCATTTTTTGATCATGGACGAGTATGATCCCGAACGCCGCGTCAAGATGGTGATTGACGAATGGGGAGGATGGTATGATGCGGAGCCGGGAACCAATCCGGCGTTCCTGTTCCAGCAGAATACGATGAGAGACGCATTGATCGCGGGTATCAATCTCAATCTGTTCAACAAGCATTGCGATCGGATCTGCATGACCAATATTGCGCAGATGGTGAATGTGGTGCAGGCTCTGATTCTCACGGAAGGCGAAAAAATGATCCTGACGCCGACCTATCACGTTTTCCGCATGTACCGGGAACATCAGGGCGCGAGCCTGCTCTCCGTCCGGACGGCAACGCCCGCGGCCGGACCTGCCGTAACGCCTGTACCGCGCGTACAGTGTTCCGCATCGTTGGGAAGTTCCGGGACGATCCTGCTGACGGTTTGCAATCTGTCGGTGCATACGGCCGATCCTCTCTGCATCCGTTTGCAGGAGGCTGCCGTCGCAAGCGCAGAGGGCGAGATCCTCAAGGGACAGATGACGGAGCATAACACGTTTGAGGAACCGGAACAGCTCACGGTGCAGCCCTTTGAGGATTTCTCCATTAAGGATGGAGCGGTGTCCGTTTCACTGCCTCCCTGTTGTGTGGCGAGCTTCAAACTTGTGCCGCGCTGACCGCATGATTCAAGAAATGCGGGCGAAACCGCTTTGTTTACAGGGAAAAAGAGAGAAATGTGCGGCAAAATGACGGATTTGCTTTGAAGAATGCCGCACAGGGGAGACAGATGCATGAAGCTGCTGGCAGAAAAGGAAATCATTTTATATGAGAGCCCGGAACCGCGAACATGTTTTTGCGGCAGCCCGTCTATTGTTGTACTTCCCGGAGGGGAACTGGCGGCATCCTTTAATCACATGGGGCCGGGAACATTGGAGAGGGACAAACTTACGGAAGTTTGTTTCTCCTCGGATGGCGGAGAGACCTGGGAATACAGGTCATCTCTCGCCATGAAAATGGCAAGAGTTTTTCCGGCGGGCGAGACGCTCTATTGCTTGGGGCAGACGGGAAAGGAACCGCCGGAACGGTATGGGAAGCCTCCGCAGCTTCTGGGACACCTGGTGATTGCGCGATCGGAAGATCGGGGCCATACCTGGAGCGAGCCCGTCTGTCTTTCGGAGGGCTCCTGGCATCAGGCTCCGTCTGCCTGGTGGGTTCGGGGCGGAAATCTCTACATTGTGATGGAAAAAGTTGTGTACGACGATGTGGAGGGCTGGAATGTCAACGGGCTTGCCCCGATTCTGATGCGGGGCAAACTGAACAGCGATCTCACACGCCGGGAAAACTGGACCTTCGCCGAAGCGCCTGCGTTTCGGGATGTGGTCAGCGAAGAAGAGCTGCAATACATCGGCCTGCCCTTTTATCACACGGACGGAAACCGGTATACCGACGTTGGAGGGGGCAGGGGCTGTGCCCGTATGGGATGGCTTGAGACCAATGTGGTACAGATTCTGGATAAGAAGCACTTTTGGTATGATCCGCAGGGGAAAACATTCCACTTGTTTCTGAGAGCGCATACAGGCATGACAAATTATGCCTGTATCATGAAGGTAACGGAAGCCGAGGACGGCTCCATGAAGACCGTGTGTGAAATGTCGCCGGGAGGGAAGAAGCTGGTGTTTCTCCCGCTTCCGGGAGGACATCTGAAATTTCATATTCTTTATGATGAACAAACCGCTTTGTATTGGCTCCTTTCCTCCCAGTCTACAGACAGCATGACCAGACCGGAGCTGCTGGACGAAAGCCGGTACAGCCTGCCGGACAATGAGCGCCACAGGCTGACGCTGCATTTTTCCAAAAACTGTGTAGACTGGTGTTTCGCGGGCGTTGTTGCGATGACGTCCGATTGCCGTCAGGCCAGAAGCTACGCCTCCATGGCCATTGACGGGGAGGATCTTGTGGTTCTCAGCCGCTCCGGAAATGAATTTGCGATGAGCAGCCATAACGGCAATCAGATCCTCTTTCATCGTGTTCCGCGCTTCCGTGAATTGGTGTATTGAACGTTTCAAGCAAAAAGGCGGCCGTCTGTGCTGCTTGTACCGGACAATGCAGGTACAGCCGTCTGCCTGAAAAGGATCCAAGCTTTCATTACCCGGGCAGAGCGTCCGGAAACGTGTGAAGCTCGGATGACTGTACTGTGTAAGGGGCCGAATATTCGGAAACACCCCGGAAGGGAGAATCGGTGATGGTTTGCGATGCGTGGACCTGTTTGAAAGCTTATACGCAGATTCCCGGACTGGAGGAGGCTGCCGCGTTTCTTCAGACGGCAGACACACTGCCATGCGGGGAATATCCGCTGAGCGGCGGGAACTTTGTCCGGATTCAGGAGTATGAGACACGTCCCGAGGAGGAGTGCCGCTGGGAGGCGCACCGGAGCTATGCAGACCTGCAGGTGATTCTGCAGGGAAAAGAGAAGATTGGCTGGACGCCGCTGGAACAAGCCGGTGAAGGGCAGGAGTATGACCCGGATGGAGATATACAGTTTTTTAAGGGAAATGTGAAATCTTCAGCTGTGCTTGTGATGGAGAGAGGCGTGTTTGCGCTTTTCCTCCCGCAGGATGCGCACCGGCCGTGCTGTGCGGACGGTTGTGTCTCCAAAGTGCGCAAGGCGGTTGTAAAGCTTCGGACAGGCGGGGAGGAAAATTTGTGATTTATCAGAATATTCTGTTTCACAACGTAGGAGATCTGATGCCGGTGGCAGGACGGGAGGGGCTTTTACTCCAACGTCTTCCCAGAGAGGCGGAGGCGCAGGTACGACCCGGCACAGCGGAGAAGTGCCGCACTCCGGCCAATGTGGAGCTCCGCTTTGTACCGCAGGGAGAAGTAACGATTTCTCTGATGTGCTATGAGGACGATTTACAGTGCGCGATTTATGCGGGAGATTATCAGCTCGAGGAGTATCGGTTTCAGCAGGGACCAATTGAGCTTTCTATTCCGAACAGGGAGCGGCTGCTGGAGTTGGGAGAAAGGGCAGAGCGCCGCCGGTTTGCTCCGCAGGTGATCCGCGTGGTGTTTTTTGCGAGGTTCAGTAAACTGCATTTTCTTTCTGTCCATGGAAGTCTGCGGCCTCCCCGCAGGGAAGAGCTTCCGGAAAAATGCTATCTGGCGTATGGTACCTCGATCACGCAGGGGTATAACGCCTGTTCTCCCATGTTGACCTACGCCGCGCAGGCAGCGTGGCGTATGGGCTGGGATTTGCTGAATCTCGGCGTGGGGGGACAGGGGTTCTGTGAGGAGGCAATGGCCCGTCATATTGCGCAGCGCGGGGATTGGGATGTTTTTTCCGCCTGTATCTCTGTAAACATGCTGAATCTGGGAGTTTCGGCCGAAGAATTCCGGAATACGGCAGCACGTTTCTTTGCGATTCTCGCAGAGAGCAATCCGGGAAAACCCTTGTACGCGATCAGCGTGCTGCCGTTTTTTGCGGATCAGGGAGTCCAGGGCGGCGCCGTACCGGTCAGTACGCCGGGAGAATACCGGAACGCTTTGTGGAAAGTGTGTCAGGAAAATCCACAGTGTAAGTTTATCGACGGAACCCAATTGCTGTCCTTCTGCAACCTGACGGGCGACCTGATCCATCCGGGAACGCTGGGAATGATCGAAATCGGAGAACGGTTGGCAAAAATCTTTGCGCAGGAGGAGCTTGTTGACTGAGGCGGGGAAGAATCGTCACCAACAGACTTCGGGAAAAAGAACAGACAGGGAGAAGCAGAAGAATGGAAGATTACACATTACGCAACTATATTCCCATTGGAGGTCCTGCGACCAGACAGCCGGCTGACGGCACGGAGAGTCCCTTCCGCGTTTCGCTGGGGTTTTCTCCCCGGTGGTATCATGACCGTATGGGAATCGATTTTTCACAGAGATGGCATAAGGATCCTGTTTACCGGTATGAGACACTGGTTCAGATGAAAACTTTGCTTCATGATAAGTTTCCACAGGTCGAAGCTTTTTGTCCCGTGGTGAATGAACAGGGCATTGAGGAGTCGTGTGCAACGCTAGACGGCGCGTATGGCGCAATGCTGATTGCGGAAATCTACGGGCTGGAAGTACACTATTATCCGGATAATTGGCCGTCCACTGATACCTCGTGCCATTTTACACGGGAGGAGCTCGAAGGGCTGGAGCCTTTCCGTCTGGAGGAAAACCGGGCGTTTCGTGAGCTGATGGGACAGATGGACTGTATCGCGGAACGGTGGGGAAAAATAAGCGGATACCTGAACTATCAGGGAGTGCTGAACAATGCGCTGCGCCTGCGCGGCCAGGATATTTTTCTCGACATGTATGATGATCCGGAGTTTGTCCATCACCTGTTCCGTCATATCACGGAAACCATGATTGCCGTAGCAAAGGCGGTCCAGAAACGCCAGCGGGAAAGCGGATTTTTCATTGACTTGTTTTCCTGCAGCAACTGCGTGATGAATATGATTTCAGCGGAGATGTATGAGGAATTCGTTCTGCCGTACGATCAACAGCTTTCACGCGAATTTTCCCGGTTTGGAATCCACACCTGTAATTGGAACGCGACGCCGTATATCGATTCGCTTTCCCGTATTTCGAAGATGGGATATATCGATATGGGGATGGACACGGATATGGAGAGAATGCGCCGTGTGTTTCCGCATGCAAGAAGAGCCGTGTTGTACAGTCCTGTCCGCGCGGAGACGCTGCCGGCGGAGGAAATCCGAAAGGATATGAAAAAAATTGCGGATGAGCTGGCTCCCTGCGATTTTGTTCTTGCGGATCTGGAAACCACCATGTCTGACGAACGAGTCAGAGAAATTTTGGATGAGGCACAGAGATTGAGCGGGGAACTGGAAAACCGCATGGAAGAGAAAGGCTGAGAGGCGTCTGAAAGGTTTTTCGTTTCCTTGAACACAGCAGAACATCCGCGCACTGTTTGCTCCGCGTTCCAAAGCGAATTGGTGGAAAAAGAAAAGCTTTTCTCACTTGCGCTGAGTGACAAAAAGGGCGGGTACATGACCTCGCCCTTTCCGCTTTGTCGGATGAGAAAAAATTGTCCCTGCCTTTCGAAACATTTCGAAAGGCAGGGATGTCTTATCCATGAGCTTCTCAATAGACCAGCGAGCGGAAATTGGAAATCCGGTGAAAGGAAATGAAATTTCCGTTGTGAGCGCTGGCAGCTTTTGCGTCTCCGGAGCGGCTGACCAGAACGAGATCCTCGCCGTCAATCGCCATGGAGGCGTAGTGACGGGATTGTTTTTCGGAATCTCCTACGGCTACAATGCCGGCGAAACACCAGTCCACGCAGTTTTTGGAAAAGCTCAGCTGCATTCGCTGGCGTTCGTCGCAGGGAATGTTGTAGCGCTCGCTGCTCAACCGTTCAATCCGCGTCATACTGTCGGTAGCCTGCGTACTCAGCAGCCAATACAGTTTGGTGACGGGATCATACAGGAGGTGGAAGCGCATCTGCCCTCCGGGCATGGGGAGGAATACCCATTTGCGGCCGGAAGGAGCCGTTATCAGAGAGGTTTCCATAGAACCGTCTTTCAGTTCTGTCACTTTTGCTATAGCGCAGTATCCGGTTCCGGCAGTATGAGCGCGCATAAACAAATGAAACGTGCGGCCGCTTTCGTCGTACCAATAGTGATCCGGATCGACAATCTGAACCACGTTGGTTTCCAGCCAGCCTGCAGGCTGGGTGAGCGTTTCCGTGCCTTGCCGTTCTTCCTCGTGAAAGAGAGATTTGTAGAAAGGAATGCCGTGATAATCGAGCGCATCCTCCGGTACCGCATCGCAGAAACGCAGCTCGGAGGCGAATGTCCAGCTTTCAGGCTGCAGCAGATTGTCGTGCGTATGGGCCCTCATCATGATAGGAGCGATTCTGCATACCGGCCAGCCATACATTTTTTCGTCCGGGTTCGCAAAGATCTTTTCCATGACCAGATAGATTCGATCTTCCCGGTACCAAACGCTGCAGGCAGACTGATGCCAGGTCATGCCCCAGGTCAGTCTGGAAGCGTTTGACCAGGTTTCACCGTGATCGTCGGAACAGATAATATACAGATCCCCCGCCTGTCCCAGAATATAAATCCGCTCTCCTGCCAGGAAGGGCCGGGCATGCTGGAATGGGAAATTGCCTTTGCATTGCCAGGAGGCTCCTCCGTCATCCGAGGTAAACACCTTTCCGAGGAAGACGCCGTTTTCCGCAGGAAAAGCTTCTTCCATCTCTGCAACGCCAGGGCCGCCCAAGTCCATGGTAGCCAGAAGTCTTCCTCCCGGCAGCACACAGATTCCGGGTGTGTAGGTGAAAATAGATTCAGGACTGGGGGATTCGTATACTTTGGTAAAATGATTTGCCAGATACTCCATTGCAGGATCTCCTTTCCGCTGTGCGTAGATGGAATGTCTTTATCGGACACGATTTCTCATATTTGATTGTGCTTTGCAGCAGCGTCTCTGCTGTTTGTCCGGAGAACGGCTTACGTATGCTCCGTGCTGGACAGACAGGGATACGATTTTCTTTTCCTCGAAAACCGGAGAAAAACAGGTGGCTAAAGCCAATTTTCGTCGGAACGGAGTATGTCCGGAAAAGGTCCGGTGCGCAATGCTGTTTTTCGAGAGTATAGACTTATTATACGGATAAAACATCAGAGAAAAAATCTGACCCATAGACATGATTTTGTCCTTTAACGACGTTGCGGGAATTCCTCTGCAGCATACAGGAAATCTTGTTGCGAAGAGTATGTGATGGGCAAAAGGATCAGGAGGAACAGAGTATGAACAGGGAAGAATGGATTTCCCGAATCAACCAGCTGAATGAGTTGGAATTGGAATTGCAGATGCAGGGGACCGTCGTCAATATTGAGTGGTTTAGGGCCATGTATGGCAGCCGTGTGCCGAATCGCTCCTGGCATTATCACAGAGGTACGGAAATCCACTATTTGATGAAGGGAGAGATCCAGGTTTTCTTTGAGGATGAGACCATTCAAGTGAGGGAGGGGGAGGCAATTGTTATTCCGGCAGGAATCCGGCATCGTCTCAGTGAAACGGCAGGTCAGGAGCATTTTTATAAAATTGTAGTCAATTACCACCTTTCCGATTTGGGGGCAGGAAAAGAAATGAGCCTTCTGAGCAGAATGCTGACCCCCGAGGCCCGTATGCGCATTGCTATTTCAGAGGAGATGCGGGGGCTTTTGGAGCTTTCTGTGAATGAGTCGATTCAGAAGAAGTATGGTTTTTTGTCTGTGATTCAGGGGAATTTGCTTTCTGTACTGATGCTGACTGCCCGTACGGCGGCAGGAGAGCAGGAGATTGACTATGAGATTCCGAAAAAGAAAAATATCTTTGTGGAGCGCATGGAGCAGATTGACAGTTTTGTGGCGGCGAATCTGAACCGCAAGCTGACGGTGGATGAGATTGCCCGCCATATGAACCTGAGCAGCAAGCAAATTGGACGAACCATCTTCCATTGCCATGGAAAGAACACACAGGAATATCTGATGAGTGTGAAGCTTGAGAAGGCCAAAGAGCTTCTGAAAAATCCGGAGTACAGTGTAGGATACATCGCGGAACTTCTGGGTTTTTGCAATGAATATTATTTCAACCGTTTCTTCAAGCAAATGGAAGGAATGCCTCCGGGAAAATACCGGAAAAGCGTGTCCTCGGCATAAGCGTATTTTGTTTTGAAAGGATTCCTATGCAGGAAAGAATTTTTTCGGCCGGCTTCGAAGGTTTCGCCTGCTGAGCGACTGTTGTTTCCTGCCAGTGTGGGTGAAACGGGAGCTTGATAGGCCGCGGCATACCATATGCTTTGTAAAGCGGAGACGGACAGAAGATTTTGCTTTTGAATACATGTTTTAAAAGGCATACAGGAAGTCATAAGATTTCCTGTATGCCTTTTTGCGGGAAACAATCAGTGGGGAACAATCAAGATAAGGATACTCCTGCTTTCTGTCATAAGAAATTGTCCGTGGATGAGGAAATGGAAAGCGTTACCACCGCACGCTCCACCGTGTCTGATAGGCTTCGCTCATCTTCTCTGCCTGTACGGTTCGAGGGGGAGAGAGACGTTCCTCCTCCCGGCGCTGCGCAAGGAAACTTTCAAATCGCTCCTCGTCCACCGGAATTTCCGCCCAGCCGTTCGTCCACGCGGAGAGATAAGCCGCGTTCGAAATGGAGAGCGAGCGGATTCCCTCAGAGCCGGGGGCGATCAGCGGTTCCCCATACAGAATGGCCCGCGCAAAGTTTTGCAGGATGAGGGGATGGCCGTCCGGCTCCGGCGCAGAGAAACGTTCTTCCTGCACGTCCGGCTGGAAAAAGCCTTCCTTGGCGGAAAAGCAGAATTCGCGTTCGGGGGAGGAGAGCTTCTGCCACAAGAGGCTGCCGTTTTCAAGCACCAGACGGCCGCGATCGCCGGAGATCTCCAGCCGGTTTGTACCGGGCGTTTCTCCTGTTGTAGTGATGAACGTCGCGCTCGCACCGTTTTCATATTCGGCTTGGATGGTTACATCGTCCTCGACGGCGATCCGGTGATATTTTCCGAACGAGCAGAAAGCGAATACACGCTTCGGCATTCCGAAAATCCATTGCCACAGGTCGAGATTGTGCGGGGCCTGGTTGAGAAGCACGCCGCCTCCTTCGCCGTTCCAGGTGGCGCGCCAGGAGCCGGAATCGTAGTAAGCCTGCGTGCGGTACCAGTTCGTTACGATCCACACCAGGCGCTTTGGTTCGCCGAGTTGTCCGCTTTGGACAATCTCCCGTGCTCTGGCAAAAAGCGGGTTGGTGCGCTGATTGAACATGATAGCAAAGACCTTTCCGCTCTTTTCCGCCTCCTCGTTCATGCGGCGGACGGCGCGGACGGATACGCCCGCGGGCTTTTCGATCAGCACGTGCTGGCCGGCCCGGAACGCGTTGACTGCTGCAATGGGGTGCACCTCGTGGGGAGCGGAGACGATCACCGCTTCCGTCAATCCGGAGGCAAGCAGTTCCTCGTGGGTGGCAAAGACGGGGATGCCCGGAGCTTCGCGGTGCAGGAGATCGCGCTTTTGGGGATCGGTGTCGCACAGCGCTGCGACGGACAGGCCTCCCTCCGGATGCTCAAGCATCCAGCGCAGATGCGCGCTGCCGATGTTTCCGATTCCGATCAGGCCGATTCGGACGGATGGTGTTGTCATGGTAAAACGCCTCTGTTTCGTGTTATATTGTTCCATATGATGGTTCGGATGAATTGTTTTAAACAGGACATTCTGTCCGCGGGGAAGAGTCTTTGCAAGCTGCCGCTGTCTGCTTCGGATATTCCGGCAGGCGGATCGGAACTCAGGCGGGATCCTCGGTCAGATATTTGCGCAGCGTTGCGCGAACCGCTCCCGGTCCCGCGAGCTCCTCCATCAGCATTCCTTCGATCCGGGCAGCAAGCGGTGTTTCGCACAGGTTCAGGCCGAACAGCGATTCGTCGGAAAGGATCGGGGAAAGGCGGCCGCAAACGGACTGAGGCTCGCCAAAACGAATCTCGTGCAGCTTGTCCTGCAGTTCGGAAAGACGAGGATCGCTGCTCGGAGAAAAGGGTTTGCCCTCGTCATCCACCGCGAGCAGATAGCGCAGCCAGCCTGCGACGGTCAGGCAAACGGCGGTCAGATGTTCCATGTCCAACCCGCGTTCGCGGTAGCTCTTGATGGTTTCTCCGAACCGGATCGGAATTTTTTGCGAGGTATCCGTGGCAATGCGCTGCGGCGTGTCCGGCAGGAACGGGTTTGGAAGACGCTTTTCGATTACCTCATCGAGAAAATCCTTTGGCCGCAGGATGATGGGATCGGCAACTACGGGAAGTCCCTCGCGGTACCCCAGACGGCGGATGAGAGCGGTGATTTCCGGGTCGCGCATTTCCTCGCAAATCCGGGTGTGGCCGAGCAGGCAGCCGTAAAGACTCATCGACGTGTGGAGCGGGTTGAGACAAGCGGTTACCTTCATGCGCTCTGATTTTTCCACGGTTTCCCGATCGGTGAGATAGACGCCCGCCTCCTCCAGCGGGGGACGGCCGTTGGGGAACCTGTCCTCAATGACCAGATACTGCGCTTCTTCGCCGTTGACGAACGGCGCAATGTACGTTCCCCGCTCGGTTACCACAGGCTCCATACCGTCGATCCCAGCTTCCTGCAGGGATTCCATCACAGTGGGATCGGGACGGGGAGTGATTTTGTCTATCATGCTCCACGGGAACGAAACGCGGTTCTCATCCTCGAGCCAGGAGCAGAACGATTCCTCCACCAATCCGTTTTTCTGCCAAAGATTGGCCATGGCAAGCACGGCGGAGCGGAGCTTTTCTCCGTTCCGGCTGCAATTGTCCATGCTGACGACGGCAACCGGAAAGCCGCCCGCCTGCCAGCGGCGGTAGAGCAGGGAGGCTGTTACACCCATTGCGTGGCGGACGTGATCGGGTCCCTGCGCGGCGTCCTGTGCCGCAGCAGGAAGAAGAGCGCCGTCCGAACCATACAGAGCGTAGCCCTTCTCCGTGATGGTAAAGCTGATGAGCTGCAGGGAGGGATTTTCTGCAACTTCCCGCAGGCGCGCAAGGTCTTCCGGCACAGAGGTGTCCGCCCGTACAGCCTCGGCGACGCTTGCAATGATTTCGCGGCTGGTTGCGCCGTCCGCGTGGAGTGTGACCATCAGAGTCAGGTCGTCAAAGGGACGGTAAACGGCGTCCAGAATACCAAAATCAAAGGTTTCCGCCGCGACGATTCCCGAACGGCTCAGACCACGGTCGAGCAGTCGCTGCTGCAGAGCGGCGATAAATCCGCTGAAAATATTCCCCGCGCCGAAATGCAGCCAGGCGGGGGAGGTTTTTGTAAAGGTTTTCATCGCGGCCCGGTCAAAGGACGGCAGCCGGACTCCGGCCGCCTCCCAGCGCTCCGGTTCGTTCTGTATAGAAGCGGCATTGAGTGTAAGCATTGATATTCCCTCCGTTCAGCAGCTTTTTTCAATGGCTTCCCAGAGACCATTGAGATAACAGGCCCCCAGAGCGCGGTCGTAAAGACCGTAGCCGGGCCGGCCCGTTTCGCCCCAAATCATCCGGCCATGATCCGGGCGGATGTAAACGTCGGGACAAACGTCGTGAATGGTTTTCATGATGGCGTACATGTCGAGGTCTCCCTCGCTCGAAAGGTGCGCGCTCTCACGGAAGCGGCGGGGAGCGCCGAGATGCTTGATGTTGCGTACATGGACGGCCGCGACACGTCCTTTTTCGCCGAAATACCGCAGAATGGCGGGAACATCGTTTTCCACGTTGCTGCCGAGCGAGCCGGTGCATACGCACAGGGCGTTCGCCGGACTGTCGTACAGAGAGACGATCTTGTCAAGCCCTTCTTTTGTGTGCGCGATGCGGGGCAGACCGAAGATCGGCCAGGCCGGGTCGTCCGGATGGCAGGCCATCCGGACGCCCACTTCCTCGCACACCGGGATGATTTCCCGCAGGAAATACCCGTAGTTTTCGAGCAGCTTTTCCGCACCGACACTTTCGTACAGCTTCAGCGTGTGCTCGAGCTCCGCGAGACGTTCCGGTTCCCAACCGGGCAGGGAAAAGCCGTTGGAGCCCTCTGCCGTTCTCCGCACGATTTCCAGAGGCGTCATGCTGCCGAGTTCCTCTTCGTCGAAGTACAGGCTGTTGGAGCCGTCCTCCGGGATCAGGCGCGCCAGATCGGTGCGCAGCCAGTCCAGTACGGGCATGAAATTGTAGACGATAACCTTCACGCCGTATTGGGCAAGGTTTCGGATGGTGGTTTTGTAGGCTTCAATATACTGGTCGCGGGACGGAAGACCGAGCTTGATGTCCTCGTGGACGTTGACGCTCTCAATCACCTCGCACGCAAGACCGTGGGACTGCACGAGGGAGACGTAACGGGAGATTTCTTCCGTTGTCCACACTTCTCCTGCGGCTTTATAGTCGAGAAAGCCCATGATTCCCGTCATGCCGGGAATCTGGCGGATCTGCGTCAGGGTCACGGAATCGCTGGTTTCCCCGTACCAGCGGAAGGTCATTTTCATGTTTGTTCCCTGCTTTCTTTGTTATTTTCTGCTGTCCGAAAGCTGCTGAGCTTCCAGACAAAGCTGAGCGGCCTTGAAGGCGTGCTCCTGTGTCATGGCGTTTTCCGTGCGGTTCAGGCAGTCGAGGATGAGCTGGCCAAAGAAGGGGAAGCCAACCTTGCCATGGCATTCGATGTGCTGTTCTCCCTTCCCGTTGACAAGCAGGAGATGGTCGGGGCCGCTGCCCGGCACGCCTGCATTGACGTATTTTCTCAGCTCAATGGTTCCGTCTGTTCCGAGAATGAAAGTGCGTCCGTCTCCCCATGTGGACAGGCCGTCCGGAGTGAACCAGTCGACGCGGAAATAGTTTCTCGCGCCGTTGTCGCCGACCAGAACGGCCTCGCCGAAGTCCTCAAGCTCCGGATATTCGGGATGGTTCCGGTTGGCAGCGAAGCTGTATTCCACCTTTGCATCGTGTACTCCGGCATAATACAGGTATTGTTCGATCTGATGACTTCCGATGTCGCACAAAATACCGCCGTATTTCTTCCGTTCAAAGAACCAGTCCGGACGGGAGGAGGCGCTCAGACGGTGCGGCCCCATGCCGATTACCTGCAGCACGCTTCCAATCGCTCCCTCGCGGATCAGGTCGCCGGCATAGACGGCACATTCGGAATGCAGGCGCTCCGAATAGTAGACCATGTATTTTTGTCCTGTCCGTCTGACGGTCTCGCGTGCGCTTTCCAGCTGGGTAAGCGTAGTGAACGGAGCCTTGTCGGTGAAATAGTCCTTGCCCGCCTCCATGACGCGCAGGCCCACGGCGCAGCGCTCCGAGGTGACGGCGGCTGAGGCAACAAGCCGGATTTCCGGGTCGGAAAGGATCTGCTCCTCGCTCTCCGCGAGAATAGCGCCGGGGAAAGCTTTCTGAAGGTTTTCCGCCCGCTTCCGGTCCGGATCATAGATGTATTTGAGGATGCCTCCGGCCTCCGTCAGGCCGTTGCACATGCCATAGATATGTCCGTGATTCGCATAAGCCGCCGCAAAGCAAAATTCACCCGGCTTTACCACCGGACTGGGTTTTCCTTTGGGCGCGTAATTCATGCCGTCTCCCATATTCATTTCGGACGCCTCCATTTTATTTTTTCTCGCGGATTTCGCCTACGGTGAAGCCGTCGCTTTCCATATTTTCGAGACTTGCGGCTTTTTCATAGAAGTGGCGCACGTGGCTCTGAATTCCCTGCGCGGTGTAGAACGGATCGTCTGGTGTGAGCGGCAGCTCTACTGCTTTTTCCGAAAATCCGGCTTCGTAAATCGCGGAAATGATTTCCACCGCAAGGCGGCCGTCGTTTCCGCCGATGAGCGGGCGGGAGCCGGTTTCCAGCGCGGTGAGAACGTTGTCGATTTCTCCTTCGTGCCCGGTGTGCGCGAGGCGCGGCAGGGCTTCATAGCGTTCGTTGAGTGTCTGTTCCAGCTCCCGATTTTCTTTGGGGAAGCCGTTCAGCTGCGAGAGACTGGCGTGTACGCTCCACGGCGCCGCGATGGAGGCGTGTTCTCCCTGAAGGACAATCCGCTGTTCCTCACCGTGGTCGATCACGGAGCTTGTCACCCGTGCAAGCGAACCTTTTTCGTATTGCAGCACCGCAATGGAGATATCCTCCACCTCGGCGTTGTCGTGACTCGCGTTGCTGAGAACAGCCGTCACCTTTTTCGGACGGCCCATCAGCCAGCCAAGCATGTCGATGTGATGGACGGCGTGATTGAGCGTGCAGCCCCCGCCTTCCTTTTCCCAGGAGCCGCGCCACCAGAGATCGTAATAGCAGTGTCCACGCCACCAGAGAGAATCCACCTGCGCATGGACGATCCGTCCGGCCAGACCGGTATCCGCGATCTGTTTGAGCTTCATCACCGGGTCGGTAAAGCGGTTCTGCGCAACAATTCCCATAGTTGCGCCGGTTTCCCGCTCGGTTTCGATCATCCGGTCGCACTCCTCGAGAGAGGAGGCCATGGGCTTTTCCACAAGTACATTCTTGCCAGTCCGCATGAAATCGATCGCAATTTCCGCGTGTGTATACGGTGGGGTGCAGACGCTTACCAGATCGATGTCGTCCCTTTGGAGCATCTCACGATGTGAAGAGTAAATCTGTGCGCCGTCCAGATGAAACTCTGCCTTTTTTCGCTCAGCTTTTTCCGGATAAATATCGCATAAAGCGACGATACGGCACCGATCCGGAAAAGCAAGATATCCCTTGATATGCGCCGGACTGATATTCCCGGCGCCGATCACTGCAACACGAATCATACAAACTGCCTCCTTTGGGTTCATCATACCAGAAAAATATAGGAAAGAAAACACAAATTTTCGTTTTTTGATGAGAGAAGGATTCACAGAAAGGGATACCGTTCTCCGGCCGCCTGCGTTTCGGATGCATACAGTGAACAAAGGGGGAGGATGTGTAACAATTTCAAATTGAGATTCATTTACAACTACAAGTTCTGAATAACGACGGTCGCGAAGAAATGGGTGTACATTTCGATATGGAGAAAAGGCTGCCGGTCCTTTTGCGAACCGGCAGCCTTTTTTGCTGCAAAGAATCAAGAAATCTTATTTCAGCGCGTTATGGCTGGCTTTCCAGCATACTTTCGGCAAAAATGCCGTAACCGCGCGTGGGATCGTTGACAAAGACATGCGTGACGGCGCCAATCAGCTTGCCGTTCTGCAGGATCGGGCTTCCGCTCATCCCCTGCACGATGCCGCCCGTCTTCTCCAGAAGACGCGGATCCGTCACGCGGAGTATCATATTTTTGCCCTCGTCGCTTTCCTGATAATTGATATACTCCAGAACAACATCATAGTACTCCGGTCCTTCGCCGTCGACTGTTGTGAGAATCTGAGCTTCGCCCGGACGTACCTCCTGACACAGGGCGACTGTAACAGGCTCGCCTTCCGGCGCATCATACAGCGCACCGTAGACGCCCGCTTCGTCATTGGCATACATCACGCCCATTGCTTCGTCGCCTTCAAAGTAGCCATGCAGCTCTCCGGGGGCGCCGCTGGCTCCTTTTGTCACCCCGCTGATGGTGACAGGAAGAATTTCACCGTTGAGAAAGGGCATCAGTTTGCTTGTGTCTGTATCGCAGACGCCGTGGCCCAGGCCTCCGAATTCCTCCGTGGCCGGGTCGTAAAAAGTCAGCGTACCGATGCCGGCTGTACTGTCTCGTACCCACAGTCCGGCTTTCCATTGCCCGTCGACCATGGATTTGGCGGGAGTAAGCTGGGTTGTGTGTTCGGTATCTTCCCGCCGGTAACAAATTGTGATGGGTTTACCGCCGCTCTGTTCCACCAGTGCGGCAATTTCTTCGTTTCGGTTTACCGCGTTGCCGTCAACGCTCACGAGAATATCTCCCGTTCGGATTCCGGCTTGCTCCGCAGGATTTTCCATTCCCTGCTCCGTCTGAATTTCAGCAATTCCGACGACCATAACACCGTTTGTGAACATTTTAATGCCGAACGGCGTACCGCAGGGGATGACTGTCCTCTCCGGGACAACGCTGACGGAGACGGTTTTTACCGGAATGAAATCAAACAGCTTCAGTTCCGCCTGGTATTGCTGCTGCCCCCGCATGCCGGAGACCGCCAGAGTCTCCGAGGGACGGGCGGAGAGAACGCCGCCGTTCCAGGAGAGCGACATGCCAGGCGTGACGCGATAGCTGTCGCAGGTAAACCGTCCGGCCACTCCCACAGAGGCGCATACGGACAATGCCAACGCCGCTGTGCAGGCGGCCAGAGCCTGCCATGCCTTCTTCATGGGACTCACCTTCCTTTGCCGTTCGGCTTACAAAATACTTTGTGAACCGTTCGGCTTTGTTACTGTTCCTCGAAGACGGCTGATTATGAAGGCGCTTTTTTCCGCTTTTACGCTTTTATGGAAGGGACAGCAGGCACAACCCGCATTCTAGGGAGCATTTTACCATTTATTTTCAAAAATTAGTTTATTTGCCTGGTGCCTTCAGGCCGTTGACGGACGAAAGCTTTGCTATAGTAATGCGTTTTGGGCAAAACAAGCGTTCCGATAAAAGGGAGAGAAATCGCAGAACACATCAGGCGGTTACGCGGCGAATGAACTGTTCGATAATGCTGAGGACATCCTCCGACCAGAATTCTCTGCCGCCGTGATGTGCGCCGAGTATCTGATAAAAGGTTACATCCGCGCCTACCTCGCGCAATTTGTCATGGAGCATACAGCTTTGTGAGAATGCCACCAGAGGGTCGTTACTTCCGTGAAAAATCAAGACCGGCGGCAGGGGACGGCCATCGCCGAGATAGTTCATCACGACGGTGGGACCGGCAAGTTCCGGATGCTCGAGGACATTTTTCCGTCCGATGAGATAGCCTTCCGGACTGTCCGGTGAAACATGGTCCTGCACGGAGAGTTCATCGTTCATCTTTGAGATATCCGTTGGTCCGTAGCTGTCGATGACGCCGCGCACGCTGCTTCCGCAGAGCGGTTCCTCCTCCTCAAGTGCAGAAATCCCGCATGTTAGCCCGGCCATCAGAGCGGTGTGTCCGCCGGAGGAGTCGCCCATCACGACGATCTTTTCCGGATTGGCACGGTATTCTCTCGCATGCCGTTTGAGAAAACGGATTGCCGCTTTGGCATCCAGCATTTGTGCCGGGAACGGAGCTTCCTCGGAGCCGCGATATTCCGTCATCGCCACAGCAAAGCCGCGCACTGCCAGCAGCATGCCCTGAAACAGCCAGCGCTTGACTTCCTGTTTGTGAAAAGCCGAGCCGGGGATCAGGACAATGAGCGGCACACCCTCCGGCGGGCAAAATTCCTCACATGGGATCAGCAGCTGCAAATGCAGCTCTGTTTCGCCGCGCGTCTGATACACCACGTCGGGCAGGTATTCACATGTTACCTTGTCGCATTTTGGGGAGAGAGGGATCATTCCCTCGGAGACGGCTTCGCTTTTCGGGAATTCGTTCCACGGAATATTGATGGGTTGGATCATGACGAAAAAACTCCTTTCCAGAGGATTTGACAGCAGCCTCGTTTTGCTTTATTATAGCACGGTCCTTTCTGTTTTTCCTGTGGGCATTTTGGATAAATTTACCCGCGGACAGTGCCGTACATTCATGGAGTGGAAGATCGACGCAGTCCCGAAAACAACCTTTTTTGAATGAGGGCTTTGTATATTTTGCCATTGCTGAGAATTTAATATTGATTCTTTTTCGTGGATTCTGTATCATAAGGAAAGAAACGGGCTTACCTGGACCGAATATTGGGGGAGCCCGCAAAAGGAGGAATGTTTCATGAAGCCCCGCCGCGTCTGTGCTCTTTTTTTCAGCCCTACGGGAGGAACACGGCGTGCTGCCCTCCTTCTTGCTGAGGAGCTGGCTGCTCAGTTTGGTGTCGGCTGGGAAGAGTTCCGTTTTACTACCCCGAAGGAGCGTGACGCAACGCTTCGTTTTGGACAAGAGGATCTCGTGGTAGCTGCATCGCCCGTCTATGCAGGGCGGCTGCCGAATAAGCTGGCGCCTGAGTTCGCGGAGAAGTTGTGTGGAAACCATACGCCGGTCGTTCCACTTTGTGTGTTTGGAAACCGAAGTCCTGGCGACGCGCTGCGCGAATGGCTTCTGCTGCTTGAAAAGGGGGGCTTTGTCCCGGTGGGAGCCGCTTCTGTTGCCTGCCGTCATGCCTTTTCCGATCGGATTGGGGCAGGGAGGCCGGATGAGACGGATCGGGAGGCTATGCGGACGTTTTCCCGTTCTGTTGCGGAGAAACTGGAACAGCCTGCGCTGCAGTCTCTCCGCTTTGACCGGGAAACCCCGTTCGCTCCTTATTATACGCCGCTTAAAACAGACGGGACTCCGGCAAAATTTCTTAAAGCCAAGCCCGTTCGGTTGGAGAACTGTAATTCCTGCGGCCGGTGTGCGGAGGTGTGTCCTATGGGGAGCATCGATCCGGAGACGCTGCAGGTAAACGGCGTCTGTATCAAATGCCAGGCTTGTATCCGTTTTTGCCCCATGCAAGCCCGTGCGTTGGAGGACAGTGATTTCCTTTCTCATGTCGCAATGCTGGAGGAGCATTATGCTGCCCGTGCGGAAAACACGTTTCTTTTGTAAGGCAGAGAGCAGGGGAACTTGTTGGTATGGTTCTGTTTTGTGCGGACGTTTTAGCGCGGTCTGTTGATTGTAACAGCGGAGAGCGGGGTTCGTTTACCTTTTGTGCAGAAACGAAGCTGCGTTTTCCATATGTTATCCGGTCGTGAGATGAAAAACTCCCTTTGCAGTCGGCGAAGTGATTGCCGGCAGTAAAGGGAGTTTTTCGGTAAAAGGGGGGACAATGCGGAATCAGGAAAACAGGCAATTCTTTAAAGCAGCGGCGAAACAGGACTCTCGATCCTGTTTGGGTGCAGGCCGTTTCGGGTCAGATAGTCAAGGGCGGGGAGAGGATTGTTGCAGGTCACAAGACGCGCACCGCAGTCTACCGCATACCGGATGGAGGCTTCGTCGTCGGGGCAGAAAGCCCATGGTTCAATCCCCATTTCCTCGAATTCCCGGACCAGTTCTTTGGACAGCAGCCGCATATCCGGTTTTCCGCTGAATTGGTACATGGAAATACCGACCGCAAACAGCTTGGAATAGGTGCCGTTGGGACCTTCACGGAAATTCTCCATGTATTCTTTGGGAAATCCCTGAATCAGAACGCCGCAGCGATCCGCCATGTATTCTACGATTGCCGCGTCGAAGCAGGTGAAGACGCATCGTTCCATTAAATCAAATTCACGCAGGATTTCAAAGGCCAGATCCACGGTTTCCTGCGTTTTTTCTTTGATTTCAACATTAAGAAGAAGCTGTTTCCAGGGGGAAATGAATTCACAGAACTCACGAAGCGTGGGAGCCTTGAGACCGCGGAAAGCTTCTCCCCAGGGAGTGCCGGCGTCGAGACGGCGGAACTCTTCCAGCGTCATGTCACGAATGAAGCCTGTCCCGTTTGTCGTGCGATCCACGGTGTTGTCGTGCATCACAACGACCTCTTTGTCCTTGGTAAGATTCAAGTCCGTTTCGATCATATCCACCCCGTGGAGCAGTGCTTCCCGCATGGAAAGCAGAGTGTTTTCCGGATACAGGGCTTTCATTCCCCGATGGCCGGCTACCAGAATTTCATCCCGGTTTAAAACACGGCGAATCGTGTCCGTTCGGTACATACTCATGGAATTCCTCCTTTTTTGAAGAGGGGACGCAATGGCAGGCCCGTCCCCGGTTAAACAGAGCAAACATGAAAAGTATCAGACGTGTGAATGTTTCCACCAAATGCTCGTAACAATATGGAAACCCAAAAGTGATTTTCAAAAAGTATCGAAATAATATTTGCGAGATATTTTTGATACACTTTACGTTTGGTTTCTTTTTTCATCATATCACGTTTCAAATGAAAAGTCACCGAAAAAAGTCACCGAAATTTGAAAACAAGCAAAAAAAAGACAGCCCGAAGGCTGTCTTAACATGCGATAAAGAAAAGATACATGATGAATAGAAGAGTGTCTGTCTGTCATTCAGCACGCAGGCGATTTTCTGCGGTTTGCAGAAAGCAACCATTGTCCGCGCTGATTGGGATACCGCACGGGTTCAAAACGAAGCTGGCTTTTCGCGCAGCAAAGCCGAAAAAAGGAAAAACGCTACCATTCCCGACATGCTCTGCAAGGGTGATAATGGATGCAACCGCCTGTCTTTTTGTGCTCAAAATCACAAACGAATGCTTTTCGTTTTGCTTCTGCATCGCCGTCGAGAACGATGCGACCATGCTATGAGGGCTCTTCTGTGCTCTGGATTACGCGCACACCCTGTTCCTGCAGGCCGGTGATGGTCTTGGAAGGAGTATGCCAGTCTGTAATCACATTGTCCAGCTCAGCGGTGGAAGCAATTAAACTCAGGGAGTCATCCCCAAATTTGGTATGATCCAAAACGATGTAGTGTTCCTTACAGTTATCCATGATCATGCGCTTGAGCTTGGCTTCCTGCACGCTGGGCGTGGTAAAACCGTGCTCGAGCGTGAGATGGTTGCCGCTGATAAAACCTTTGTCAAAAAACATCGTTTTGAGCATGTTTTCTGCAAAGGTTCCCGTACAGGAAAGAATGTTATGACGTAGCTCTCCTCCGATCACTATAACGGAAATATCCTCCGCGTCCGCGAGCTCCATAGCGATATTGAGACCGGTGGTTGCTACCATCAGGTTGCGCTTTTTTCCGGAACGGATCAGTCTTGCAATCTGAATGGTTGTTGTTCCGCAGTCTAAGAAAACAGCATCGCCGTCGGAAATGCAGCCGTAAGCTGCCCGGGCAATGGAGATTTTTTCCGCCAGACGGACTGGTTCCTTTTCTTTATGGGAGAACTCCCGCAGGGAACCGTAAGCGCTTACCGCGCCGCCCCAGGTGCGTTTGATTAAACCCTCCTGCTCCATATTCGAGAGCAGTTTGCGAACGGAAACCTCTGAAAGGCCGAACGCGGCGCTCAGCTCCGTCACTGTTACGGAGGAGCGTGTCTCAAGCAAATTTAAAATATAGGTGCGCCTGTCCTCTGCCAGCATACATCCAACCCTTTCCAGCACAGAGCGAGCAGCTCTGTGCAGCTTTTATCAAAATTGCCGCAGTGTTTCACAAAGAAGGGAGAGAGAGGTGTTTATTTTTGTGTTTTATTACTATAAAATACCATGAATTGGCAGTGAAGTCAAGGCCCGTTTATTGACCGCCCATTTTTCCTGCCGCAAGCAGGCGGTTGACGCACTCGCAGCACAGCAGCATCACGAAGGAAGCTCCTGCCAGGAAGAAGGGAAGGATAACAATGGAGGTTAAACCGGCCGCAGCGCCGATGAGGGAAGGAGCCAGCGTACTGCCTGTGTAGGCCAAAGCCATCTGCAGTCCCATCAGCTGCTGAGAGTTTGCACGGCCGAACCGTACCGGCGTTTCATGCAGCATGGCCGGATAAATGGGTGCGTAGCCGATTCCGATCAGAAGAAGGGCGGCACAGCTGACAGGTTTCGGCAGGGGGAGCAGCAGCAGAACGGCTCCTGCGAGCGAGATCAGCTGTCCTGCCCGGATCAGCTGACGGTTTGTCAGTTTCATGGAAACAAAGCCGGCGATCCCGCGGCCCACAGTGATTCCTCCATAGTAAACGGAAACCCACAGAGCGGCCTGTGCCGCCGGAATGCCGCGCACCTCCACCAGAAAGCTGCTGCCCCACAGTCCCAATGTAATTTCGGAAGCACAATAGAAGAAAAAGGCTGCCATAGCGGGTTTTGCTCCCCGCAGCGAAAGAAGCTGGCGAATGGATATGTCGCGCGCTGTGCTTTCTTCTCCCTGGGAAGCCTGCTCAGATTGCTCGTGCTTCCTCCAGGCCGGCAGAGCGGCCAACAGAATCAACACAAGAAGGAACTGCAGTCCGGCGATTGTGCGATAGCCGCCGCGCCAATTCTCGCTGTGGAGAAATGCGGACATGATAGCCGGGCCAAGCGTCGCTCCGATTCCCCAGAAGCAATGGAGCCAGTTCATATGACGGGCCTGGTAATGAAGCGCTACATAATTGTTCAGTCCGGCATCAATGGCTCCTGCGCCAAGACCGAGCGGTACGGCCAGCACAAGAAGAAACAGGATGGAGCCGGAAAACGAAAAGCCAAGAAGAGCCGCTGCAGTGAGCAGCGTACTGAGAAAGGAAACCATGCCGGTACCGAACCGGCGCAGCAAGCGGCTGCTGTTCAGGCTCGAAACGATGGTACTTGCGGAGACGATCATGGAAACGAGTCCGGCGGCGGAAAGCGGTGCGTTCAGATCCGTGCGCATAATAGGCCATGCGGCGCCCAAAATGGAATCCGGCAGGCCGAGGCTGATGAATGCAAGATAAATAATCAGAAGAAACATGGTAGCCATCGTACAAAATACCCTCGATTCTTTTTCTCAGAGTTTTCTAAAAAGGATAAGGAGTTCCGCATCATTCGCCCGGCTTTGCAGCGGTATGCCCGATCTTCTGAAATTCCGGAAAGCCGGGGGAGGAAAAAAGTATGCCGAGCTGAGCAGAAGGAAAGGGGGGAATTGCGGTGATTGTCCTTTTTCGGGGAAGCGTTTTAGTTCTCAGCCGCGCGCTGTTCCGCGAGCAGGAGATCCACCATACGGCCGTAGCTTTTTACGCCTTCCTCCTGGCCGTTTGCCTGCAGATAGGCATTGTTGACTGCGGAGGATACCTCAGCGACCGGCCCTTCAAACTGCTTCCAATAGGCGTTGTTTGCCGCGAGATCACGCTGTACCGCCTCGTCAAGCTGTGCATAAATGGCGGACGCGGTTTCCCGATTCGAGGAATACAGTGCATTGTTTGCATGGATAAAGGCGAGCATGTAGCCGGAATAGCGCAAGTCCGCGTTGTCACTGCGGCAGCAGGCAAGGTACCCGATAAAATTCGCTTCGTCCTCACGCATGAAGCTTCGTAGATGGGAGAGTTCGTGACACATGGTTGACGGGATGGAATAGTCCGGGATATCGCTGTTTACGTTCGCTTCAAATGTGAACGGGAAAAAGACGCCCGTGATGTTGCACCACGACATCAGCCGCGAGAGAAGCACTTCCTTCGGCCGGCTGTAGCCGCCGGTGAGCAGCGGGTATTCTGCCGACAGGGTATCGAAAGCTTCCTGTGCGTCGTCTCCCAGGCTGGAGAAGGAAGAAGAGAGCTCCATAATACCGTTTTCGTCTTCCGAGACGAGGGGACGCAGTTCGTTGAGGTGCTGTGTGAGGGAGACACAAAGTGTTTGCAGTTCCTCCTGAGAGGAATCCTGTACGGGCAGACCGCATGTTTCGGCAAACGTAGCGCGGGAATAATTGATACCGCAGTTGGTTGTAAAGAGCAGAAAAATAATTCCTCCCGCGCATAGAAGGCGAAGTGCGGAACCCAGCGCATTTTTTCCACGGCCTTCTTTTGTCCGTACAATCCGGATCGTTTGTATGGCAATCCAGACAATGGCAAGAATAGGGCAGATCACGACAAGCAGTTCCGCGATCGAGAATGGGAAAAGACCGCTGAGGAAGTTTCCGCCGCGGGATAAAACAGCATAAGGACCCGTGGCGTACCATTCGGCAAAGCCCGGCGCATACTGGGCAAGGAGCAGCAGAACGGCGGATACGGGATAGCAAAGCAGCAGGAGCAGCCAGAGTTTTCGTCTGCTTTGCGTTTCTTTGTTTTTGTTCATGAAAGCCTCCTTGGTGAGATGGTTCCGATCGAAGAAGCCGTGTGCAGCAAACAAAGGGATAAATTTACAGACAGCGCACTGCGGCTTCCCATTAATAAAAGGTGTTGTATCGATTATACAACCCCCCGGCGCGAGGGACAAGACTGTTTTTTGAGGAGTGCAATGCTGTGTAAAGTTTCGGTAAAGTTTGCGTAAAGTCCGATTTTGATTCTTTTAAAGCATTATAATCGGATGAAATCCCCCTATTATGGAAAAGAAGAAAGAGAAAACAAGCGCGCGGAGTGCGCCGGCACAGGAGGAAAGCTTTGTGGAAAAGAAGAACATTGTCCGCACCAATTGCCTTGTTTATCTGGAAAAGCGTATGCCGGAGGAAGAGATATTGTTTCGCATGATGCAGATGGCGGAGCAGCTCAAGGGCTATGGAAATACGCTGAACGTGTGGCTTCACCCGGACAAGCCGTGGATGGGAGTCGATTGCGGCGACAGCAGCCCGCAGGTGTCTGCGGAGCTGGCGGGAAAGCTCGCGGAGATTTGGGAACGTCCGGTATTGATGTATGACGAGTGTGGAGAGGACGGACTGACGCTTGCTTACAGCGATGAAAACAGTCCGGCCGGAACGCTGAGCCGTTCTGGTGAGGGAGGACTTCCCATGCCCCTGCACCGTTTCTTCCCCTGTTCGCGTCAGGCGGAGGAGATATGGAACAGCCGCCGCTACGCTTTGCCTTTGGATCGGCTGTTCGCGCTTTCTGAGGCGATGAAGGAGCCGGTTCCGCTTTCTCTGCTCGGCAAGAGACGCGGCCGCGAAAAAATGAGGGAGTACAATCATCTTTCCCTCTGTATGTAACATGCTTAGCCGCCGGCTGGCGGCGAATGTGAATCCGTGCACAACAGTACGGCGCTTTCCGGATCGGTTTAGCGATCCAGAGGGCGTCCTTTTCTTTTTTATGGATATGCTTCGTCGGACAAGTCGGTTTCCCGGGATCGGTGCGTGCCTCGGATGCGCTTTCGTCCTGGCTTTCTGAAAAGAAAAACAGTGCCGTCAGCCTTTCCGGAAAGCTGACTGTTTTAGGGAGTCTGTGAAAGAGCGGATGAAAACAAACGCCTTGCTTCTTTTTCCACTGGGAGTATGGTTGAGAAAAAGTTCACAATTTTGAAAAGTGCTTTTGACCGGTTTCCATTGATTTTTTCTCTTCGTTTCATTAAAATAGTAAAAGTGGGGAAAAATTGCCGTATGTATTTACCGCGAGCGCGGTACAGGGAAGGAGGATGCCGTTGCGGTATATCATGCTGCGGGAAACAGGGCCGGTCCAGAACGGCGTCGTCCCGTATTTCACCGTTGTGCTTGAGGACGGAACGATGTTCTGCCGCATCATCGGAGAAAAGAATCCGTTTACCGGGAAGCTTGCCCTGATGGATGGAACCGGGCGTGAGCTTGCCCGGATCCTTCGTGTCGGAACACCGGCGCTTTCTTACCATACCATTTGGCAGGCGGAACGCAAACGGGCCGTTCTTACGCGCAATCTTGCTGCTCCGAAGCTTCCGTACCGTCTCTATTCGATTGGATGGAGATTTCGCGGCGATTGCTTTTCCGGTAGCTTCGATGTGGTGGATCGCCGCGGCCACGTGGTGATGACGCACGGGCTGTGCTGGTACGGAGGGCAGGAGCGTGTCTGTGTGGAGACGCTGCGAGAGGATGCGCTTTGTCTGTGCATTGCCGCGGTGGTAGACAGCACGCCGCGCAATCCCTTGCCGTCTGCGTGCATGAGCCCATCGAATTGATTGCTTTTGGCGCCAGGCAAGGCGCGGACACAGGAGGAACGGACGCAGAACTTTTCGGGGCGCCGGGTCATGGGGAAAGATTCCCTGTTCTCCGCTTGACAAACGCTGTCGGTTCTGGTTATAATAAGCGTTGAATCAGGAGACATCCTGCCAAAGGCAGCGATGGGGAAAAAGACGGCGAGACGTTTCGCAGAGAGAGCCGGCGGTTGGTGTAAGCCGGAGGAAGCGCGCCGTGGATAAGTCGCCCCGGAGCCGCCGCCCTGAACCGAAGTTCGTAAGGGCGGACGTGTGGCCGCGTTAAGGCCGTCCTGTGAAGAGCAGGCTGAGGGCCGCCTTTGCGGCTGAATACGGGTGGTACCGCGGATGAGTTCATTCGCCCCGGATATGGCGTCGCGCCATGTCCGGGGCTTTTCTATTGTCCCGGTGCACGGGACGCGGCATGGCAGGGGGGCAGAGGAGACTCTGTTCCAAGACAAGAATGCGAAAGAGAGGAATCCAGAAATCATGAGCAAGGAGCTTGCGAAAACGTACGAGCCCCGCGAGGTGGAGGACAGAATCTACGAATTCTGGACAAAGGGAAATTATTTTCACGCCGAGCCGGATCCGAAGAAAAAGCCTTACACGATCGTGATCCCGCCGCCGAACATTACCGGTCAGCTGCATATGGGTCACGCTCTCGACGAGACGCTGCAGGATATTCTGATCCGTTGGCGCCGCATGCAGGGCTATTGCGCTCTGTGGCTGCCTGGTACAGATCATGCTTCCATTGCGACGGAGGCCAAAATTGTGGAGGCCATGCGCAAGGAAGGCGTGACGAAGGAGGAAATCGGCCGCGAGGCGTTCCTCGAGCGCGCTTGGGACTGGAAGCGTCAGTATGGCGGCCGCATCGTGGAGCAGCTCAAAAAGCTTGGCTCTTCCTGTGATTGGGAACGTGAGCGCTTTACCCTTGACGAGGGCTGCTCGAAGGCCGTGCGCGAGGTTTTTGTCCGCCTTTATGAGAAGGGGCTTATTTATCGCGGCGAGCGCATCATCAACTGGTGCCCGCACTGCAAAACTTCTATTTCTGACGCGGAGGTCGAGTTTGAGGAGAAGGCCGGCCATTTCTGGCATCTGCGCTATCCCTTCAAGGACGGATCCGGTTATCTTGAGCTTGCCACGACCCGGCCGGAGACGATGCTCGGCGATACGGCTGTCGCTGTCCACCCGGACGACGAGCGTTATCAGGGGATTATCGGCAAGACGCTGATCCTTCCTCTCGTGGGCCGCGAGATTCCTGTTGTCGCTGATACCTACGTGGAAAAGGATTTCGGTACGGGCGTCGTGAAGATTACCCCCGCCCATGATCCGAATGACTTTGAGGTGGGCCTGCGTCACAATCTCGAGATCATCAACGTGATGAACGAGGATGGCAGCATCAATGAGAACGGCGGCAAATACTGCGGCATGAGCGGGCTTGACGCAAGACGTGCGATTGTCCGCGATCTCGAGGAGCAGGGCTTCCTCGTCCGTGTGGAGGATATCAAGCACAACGTCGGCACCTGCTACCGCTGCGGTACCGTTGTCGAGCCGCGCGTGTCGAAGCAGTGGTTCGTGAAGATGAAGCCGCTCGCAGAGCCTGCTGTTGACTGTGTGCGCGACGGCCGTATTCAGTTCATTCCGGAGCGCATGAACAAGACGTACTATAACTGGATGGAGAACATCAAGGATTGGTGTATTTCCCGTCAGCTGTGGTGGGGCCACCGGATCCCGGCGTGGTATTGCCCGGACTGCGGTGAAATGATTGTCGCCCGTGAGACGCCTCACGCCTGTCCGAAGTGCGGCAGTACGAACCTGCATCAGGATGAGGATACGCTCGACACTTGGTTCAGTTCCGCTCTGTGGCCGTTCTCCACGCTCGGCTGGCCGGAGAAGACCAAGGAACTGGAGTATTTCTATCCTACGGATACCCTCGTTACCGGCTACGATATTATTTTCTTCTGGGTGGCCCGCATGATCTTCTCGGGTCTCGAGCACATGAAGGAGGTTCCGTTCAAGACGGTCTTCTTCCACGGCCTTGTCCGTGACGCTCAGGGCCGCAAGATGAGCAAGTCTCTCGGAAACGGCATTGATCCGCTTGAGGTGATTGCTCAGTACGGTGCGGATGCACTGCGCTTTACGCTTGTGACCGGTATCAGCCCCGGAAACGATACCCGTTTCTCGACGGAGCGTGTGGAGGCAAGCCGCAATTTTGCAAACAAGCTCTGGAATGCATCCCGCTTTATCCTCATGAATATTGAGGGGAAGGACGTGAAAAACGAGCTGCCCGCTCACCTTGCCACCGAGGACAAGTGGATTCTTTCCGCTTTCAACCGCGTGGCAAAGGAAGTGAACGAAAACCTCGAAAAGTTCGAGCTGGGTATTGCCGCGCAGAAGCTCTATGATTTCCTGTGGGATCAGTTCTGCGACTGGTTTATCGAGATCGCGAAAATCCGCCTGACGGGTGACGACGAGCAGGCCGCGCAGGAGGTCCGCCAGGTGCTCGTGTGGGTGATGACCCGCACGCTCGCTATGCTGCATCCCTTTATGCCGTATATTACGGAGGAGATCTGGCAGACCATGCCGCACGACGGCGAGGCGCTGATCGTCGACGCTTATCCGGCGTATGACCCGGCTCTGGAATTCCCGGAGGCCTCTGCCCGCATGGAGAGTGTGATGGCTGCCGTGCGTGCCGTCAGAAACCGCAGAAGCGAAATGAACGTTGTGCCGAGCCGCCGCACGAAGCTGCACATCGCCACGGCGAAGCCTGACGTCTTTGAGGAGGGCACTGCCGTCTTCCAGCGCCTTGCCTATGCGACGGAGATTGAGGTTGCCGAATCGTTTGATCTCGAGGGCGCCGTCACGATTGTTACGCCCGATGCCAAGATCTATATTCAGATGGATGAGCTTGTCGACAAGGCAGCCGAGATTGCGCGTTTGACGAAGGAGCTTCAGAGTGCTGAAAAGCAGTTTGCAACGGCGCAGGCCAAGCTCTCGAACGAGAAGTTCACCGGGAAGGCCCCTGCGAATGTCGTCGAGGGCGTTCGCCAGAACGCAGCGCGTCTGCAGGAGCACATCGCCCTGATCCGCTCGAGCCTTGAGGCGCTGAACCGCTGATTTTCAGCCTGAACAGATCGGACGGTTTGACAGAGTGCTGCTGGTGAATCGTGTGTGCCGTCCGATAGACGGGAGGATATCGTGAATAAATTATTTGTCTATTTGAAGGAGTATAAGAAAGAAACCATCCTTGGCCCGTTGTTCAAGCTGCTGGAAGCTTCGTTCGAGCTGTTTGTTCCACTTGTGGTGGCTTCGATGATTGATGTCGGTATCAAAACAGGGGATACCGGCTACATCATCCGCATGTGTCTGGTCCTCATTGCATTGGGTGTGATCGGTCTTGTCTGCTCCATCACAGCCCAGTATTTTGCGGCGAAGGCGGCGGTCGGCTTTGTCAAGAAGATTCGGCACGCCCTCTTTCGCCACATCCAGAGCCTGTCTTACACAGAGCTTGATACGCTCGGCGCGTCCACGATGATTACACGTATGACGAGCGACGTCAATCAGGTGCAGAACGGCACCAATCTGACGCTGCGTCTGCTGCTTCGTTCTCCATTTGTCGTCTTCGGTGCGATGGTGATGGCGTTCACCATCGACTGGAAGGCGGCGATGGTGTTTGTCGTTACGATCCCGCTCCTGTGTATTGTTGTTTTCGGCATTATGCTTGTCTCAATCCCGCTGTACCGCAAGGTGCAGGCAAGATTGGACCGCTTGCTGGGGATTACGCGGGAGAATCTCACCGGCGTCCGTGTCCTGCGCGCTTTCTGCAAGGAGAACGAGGAAATTGCTGAGTTTGAGGAGCGCAATGAGGCTCTGACCGGCGTGCAGAAATTTGTCGGACGAATTTCCGCCCTGATGAATCCCGTAACGTATATTATTATCAATCTTGCCGTTGTCGCCCTGATTTGGACGGGAGCTATTCGCGTGGAAGCGGGGATTCTGACGCAGGGCATGGTCATCGCGCTCTACAATTATATGTCGCAGATTCTGACCGAGCTCGTCAAGATGGCGAATCTTATCATCAACATCACGAAGGCGGTCGCCTGCGGCAACCGCATTGCGTCTGTCTTTGAGATTACTTCCAGCCAACAGCAGGCCTCTGCTTCCCCGGAAAAACCGGAGAGTGCGCCGGAGGTCGAATTCCGCAATGTTTCTCTGCAATATAAGGGAGCGGGCGAGGATTCTCTCTCTGGTCTGAGCTTTTCTGTCCGGCCCGGCGAGACGATTGGTGTGATCGGCGGCACCGGCTCCGGTAAGTCGTCACTCGTCAATCTCATCCCTCGCTTCTATGACGCGACGGATGGACGTATCCTTGTCGACGGCGTCGATGTGCGCGACTATCCGGCCAGGCAGCTGCGCAGCAAGATCGGTATCGTGCCGCAGAAGGCCGTCCTGTTTGCCGGGACCATCGCGGAGAATCTCCGCTGGGGCAAAGAGGACGCAACGGATGCCGAGCTGCAGGTCGCGCTCGAGACCTCGCAGGCGGCGGAATTTGTCTCGACCCGCGAGGGCGGTCTGAACGCCGAGGTCGCGCAGGGCGGCAAGAACCTTTCCGGCGGCCAGCGCCAGCGCCTGACCATTGCCCGTGCGCTCGTGCGCGATCCCAAAATTCTCATTCTGGACGACAGCGCCTCCGCGCTGGACTATGCCACGGACGCGCGCCTGCGCAAGGCCATCCGCGCCCACGATGCGC
>ERZ779885.435-NODE-435-length-47710-cov-7.005750_pt1 | contig 47710 bp, 71 predicted proteins | sample MGYA00511554_ERZ779885 | MGnify/ENA primary metagenome ERZ779885 (study PRJEB29588, sample SAMEA2160998) | human gut metagenome | biome: human gut; feature: human-associated habitat; material: faeces | place: Denmark | collected 2008/2010 ... | reverse complement strand
ACCGCCGCCCCCTCTGTGGTTGAAGTCTTGAAGCGTCACCGCACAAAACAGAGTGAAGCACGTCTCCGGGTGGGGAGACTGTGGGAGGACTCCGGCCTGGTGTTTACGGACGACATGGGCCGCCACTTGGCCCCCAGCACCATGTACCACCACTACAAGAAGATCGTGGCCTCCATCGGCCTCCCCTCTGCCCGCTTCCATGACCTGCGGCATAGTTACGCCGTGGCCGCGATCCGGGCCGGGGACGATATTAAGACCGTGCAGGGCAACCTGGGCCACTATACCGCCTCCTTCACGCTGGACGTGTACGGCCATGTTACAGAGGAGATGAAACAGGCCAGTGCGGACCGCATGGAACAGTTTATAAAAGGGGTTTCCAACCTGTAAAGGGAAAACCAAAGGGAAAACAGCCCGGAAAAGGACAAGAAAAAAGCCTGGAGCCGTTGCGGCTCTAGGCTTTCTTCATGGTGGACTCTAACCCCTCAAATCCGAACCCCTTATCAGAGGAAGAGGATATTCGGAAAGTCTTGTTTTTGCAGGAGGTTAGATTGTATGCGGTGGTAATACGGAAGCTGTCAGGCTCGTCCCATACTGTGACTGAGTTTACCATGAGATCAATGATAATCCTCTTGAAGTTCTCGTCTTCAATGTTGCCGTCCTTGAATTTGGTAAGCCAATAGACAATCTGATCTCTGTCGATTTTACAGACATACTTCTCTTCTTCGGCTATCAACCGGAGAAGATTTTTCTTTTCTTTCTCCAATTCTACCAGACGGCTCATGAGAGCGTCAGAGGCAATGCCTTTCTCCACGGCCTTTGTGATATTGGCGATACCGCTCTCAGTTTCCTTCATCCTTTCGGACAGTTCAGGAATGCGAGTATTTTCCCGCAAGTCCTTTTCTGTTTGGGAGATTGCCATATCAGCCATTTCCTGAATAGCGTCATCGGTCAGCAGCTCCATAGCGTCCTGAGCCACGATCTGTTCAATCCACTCTTTCCTGAGAGGCTTCTTATCGCAAGAGTGGTGTCGCTTTCTTGAATAACAAGAGTAATAATGGTGAATGGCTCCGGTCTTACTGGTGCCGCTTTCCCCGTTCATAGAGCCTCCACAATGGCCGCAGAACAGTTTTCCGGCCAAGAGGTAATCTACCTTAGCCTTGCCCCTTGCCGGGGCTTCTGCATTGGCTGAGAGCCGTCTTTGGACGGTTTCAAATAGTTCCTTGTCGATGATCGCTGGAACACCACCTTCCTTCTCGATCTCTTTGTAGGTATAGACCCCGATATACCGTTTGTTTCGGAACATGGATTTGAAACTGTTCCGGTTGAATTCGGCTCCCTTGGCTGTCCGGTAGCCTTTTGTGTTGAACATACGGCAAATATCGGCCACGGTTTCTCCATTGGCATAGAGTTCAAAAGCCTCCTGGACAATGTGAGCGGTATTGGGATTGATGACCAGTCTGTGATCTTCAATCTTGTAGCCGAGGGGAACATGGCCTCCTATGCTGTGACACTTCAAAGCGGACTCTCTCATGCCTCGGGTGATCTTCTGGGAGAGGTCAGCGGAGTAGTATTCAGCAATACCCTCCAAGACGGCTTCCAAGATGATACCTTCCGGGTTTTTGGAAATACCTTCGGTGGCGGATTCAACCTTGACACCGTTCTTCCTGAGCCTCATTTTGAAGACGGCACTATCTTCCCGGTTCCGGGCAAAGCGGTCAAGTTTCCACACGATGACCAGTTTCCATGTCTGGTGTACGCTGGCCGTAATCATCTCTTGGAAGTGGACTCGTTTCTCTACATCTTTTCGGGCCGTGGTAGCACGGTCAACGAAGATGGCTACAATTCGGTAACTCTTCCGTTTGCAATGGGCTATACAGTCCCGTAGCTGTCCTTCAATAGACTGTTCCTTTTGCCGTTCTGAACTAAACCGGAGGTAAAGACATACATCAATCTCGCCTTGAAACAGAGTGGAGGGGTCTTCCCGGAATTGGTTGATCTCTTCCTCTGTCAGCATGGACAGGTCGATGGGGAATTTGAACTTCTTCATACAGCACACCTCTTAAAACGGGGAGGTTCTATATTTGAAATCGGCAATAGATTTCAGGATAAGTTTTGCCTGTTCCTCTGTAAGATTGTCGATCATGGCATGACGCTTTTCTTTGTCCGGTTCATTGGTAAATCGGTCAAATAATTCAGAAATCTCTTTCTTTTCCATAATTGCCTCCCACAAGTTCTTTACAGTGTTTTACGCCATTTGTCTAATTCTATGACCTTAGCCGATAACAGACTCTCCCGTAGAGCCTGTTTTTTCTTTTTGCGTTCTATCGTGTTCGTTCATGGCAAGTTGAATAATACGCATTTGACCCATTGCGTCACAATTTTCAAAGCAAAACAAAAGAGTTTGTTCAAGATCAGGCAATGCCTCTATATCACTTGTTTCTTTTTCTTTATCGTCACTCTCTCCCAATAAATACTCGGGCGTAACTTTGAGGTAACGGGCCAAAACAAACAATACAGATGGTGTCGGAATGGCATTATTTTTCTCCCAGTAAGTGAATTGATTTTTCCCTAATTTACAGTCTTCCAGCAATTTTTTCCGGGTAATACCTTTCTCTTGTCTTAATTGTTCAAGCCTCTCAATAAAAGTCATAGTATGCACCTCAAATAATTTTTTGAAAAATCCCTAATTTCCCTATTGACAATTCACCATATAGGGATTATACTCATAACAACAACGAAAGTTACAAACAGGCAACACTAATCCGAGGGGTCAAATTCCTCTTCTTTGAAAAGAAATTCGGCTCCTGAGTCAAAAGGAAATCTCGAATGCTTATTGGTCTGTGGCAAGTTCAGTATAGCATAAGAGAGTTTCCCTTGCAAGGATAATTTATAACTTTTGTTGTAAATCGAATGAAGGGAGGTAACACGATGGGAGCAACCCCCACCCCTCGCCCCTATTGGACACCTGACGCACCTGTGGTACGGCTGAGTGAACCTGAGCGCACCAGCATTGCAGAGCAGATCAGAACCCTCGTGGAAGGTTTCAGTCTGACCTACACATGGCTCATTCGGCAGTTGTCCGATGAAGGACTGATGACCGATAAGTTTGAAATGTCGGCAACACTGGCCGGTGTCCGAACTGGTAGTAAGGCGGATGAAATTCTTCGCCGTTCCCTTTCCATTCTGCGAGAGTATCAGGAGCGCATGGGGCCGTGTAAGGAGCCATGAGTGTGTTTGTACCAGAGGTGCAAGCTCAGGCCAGAGCCGCAAGCCTGTTGCTGGTTCAGAGAGTCCGGGAGTATTTCACCGATGAAGAACACCGGAAAGCATTTGAGAGTTGGTATGAACAAAAATATGGCAAGAAGTATCAATGGAAACCTATAAATGGAGGAATTAGTAATGGCAGTTAAAAAGGAAACCGAAGTCATCACCATCCCGGCAATCGACATTCGCACGGCCACCATCACCATCAAGGGTGACAGTCCCCTGATCGTCCATAAGTGGAGCGAAAAGGCTAAGAAGATGATGTTGGATAAGCAGATGAAGGTTGCTACCACTAAGGGGCATGACGCAAAAGACCCCTTCTCTGATTTTGTCGATACTATCTACTTCCTTTCCGGCAAGCCCGAACACAATACCCCGGAGGAATTTCAAAAGGCTCTTGAAAATGGAGCGAAATTTGGCTTCCCCGCTGTCGGCGTAAAGGCTTCTGCTGTGTCCGCTGGTTTCAGAGCCGGTGTCACTAAGAACAAAGTCGAGATGAACGGAGCTTTTCACATTGACGAAGAGTATGTGGAGATCAACGGGGTTCCTCAAATTCGAGAGGACATGGTTCGTGTCGGCATGGGGACGGCTGATATTCGCTACCGTGCTGAGTTCTCTGATTGGTCTATCACCTTCACTGTCAAATACAACGCCGGTGTTCTTTCTCTGGCTCAGCTGTGTAACCTCTTCAATCTTGGCGGTTTTGCCGTTGGTATCGGTGAGTGGAGGCCGGAAAAGGGCGGAAATTACGGTAGATACCATGTGTGCTGAATATGGCAGGTGTGTTTAGTTCAGGTGCGTTTAGTTTAGGCTTGTCTGGTTACGGCTCGGCAGGTTAGGCGGGTTCCGGTAAGGTCTAATGTGGAGAGCCAAGGCATGGAGTGTTCAGTTATGGCAGGTACGGCGTGTAAGGGTAAGGTTCGGTATGGCGTGGCGTGATCTGGCATGGCAGGCATGGTTCGGTTTGTTATCGCAAGGTAAGGTTTGGTCAGTTGAGGCAAGGTTCTTTCAAGGCAGGCAAGGTGAGGTTTGGAGAGGCGAGGATGGTTTAGGTAAATTCAGGTAAGTTTCGGTAAGGCAGGCTTGGTGAGTTCGCTTATGGCAAGGTGAAGTGAGGCATGGTGGTGTTAGGCACGGCAGGCGGGGTTGGTTCAGGTGTGTTATCTCGGGGTGCCGTGGGCCAAGGTACGGTAGTTTGAAGAAAGGAGGAAAATTATGGTTTTTCAATGGAAACCGCTTGCTTGTGTTAAGGCAGACCCACAAGCGGCGGGAGAGCAAATGAGGCGGCTTGAAGAAACAGGCGGTCTTACACCCAAAAATCTGCTTGACGCAAACAGAGAGATTGGTTCTCCCCTCCATGATGACTTTGAATGGGATGACAATGTTGCAGCTGAAAAGTACCGAGAAGATCAGGCCGCATATTTCATCCGGCAGATAACCGTGGTGGAGGAAAGACCCTCAAAAGAGTCCGTTCCCGTAAGAGCCTTTGTGAACACCAAAGTAAATGATACCCGGTCTTATCTAAGCATTTCAAGGGTTCTGTCGGATAACGAACTTAGAACGAATTTGCTCCTGAAAGCCAAAGCGGATATGCAGGTATTCAAAGCGAAGTATGAAAGTTTGGAAGAACTGTCTGATGTGTTCCGAGCCATGGACGAGGTGATTGCATGAGAAAAGTATCTGGGTTTTTAGCCGTAGCCTCGTTCTTCTGGCTCTATGGAACAATCGGAGCTGTGGAACAGGATATGTTATCCCTCGGCACCGGGACAATCCACATGATCTTAGCCTTGGCTTGTTTCTATGTGTTCTGCAAATTGGCCGGAGCCTTTTACCCCATGCAGAAAAAGAAAAGCCGCTCCCGGTGTAGCAGACCGGAGAACGGCAAGCGTAAATGCTCACTCTAATTATAGCACGATGTTTGAAAATTGAAAAGGAGATTTTCACATGAATAGGAATGTATTTTCCCAGCTTGCAGCTGAGTTTGACCGCATGGAGCGGACGATCAATTACCAGAAAGAAGTCATTGCCTCCATGCAGAAGCCTCCTGTTTGTCCCTGTTGCAAGGTTCCCGCCGATGGCCGGATTTACGGTATTCCTGATCTCCCGAAGATGAAACTGGACGATTGCTCTTGGGCCGAGATTGATATGTACGGCAAGAGCGGAATGGCCGATAAGGTTTTCTCTCTGGGTGATACCAAGACGGTGCAGCTGAAAGATGGCACCACCATTCATGTCCGTATCATCGGTTTCAATCATGATAGAGACAAGCACAGCAATATCCTCCCGATCAGCTTTGAAACGGTGGAAACCCTCAATGATGATTTTCAGATGAACCCGGAATACACGAACAAGGGTGGTTGGCAGAATTCTCAGCTCCGCAAGATGTTGAACAATTCCATCATCGAACTGCTTCCTGACGATTTACTCAGTGTCATCAAACCTTGCTTGAAGGAAACCTGTCTGGGCGGTGGTAGTCAGAAGATCGGGATGACCTCTGATCCTCTGTTTATCCTCTCCGAGCAGGAGATTTTTGGCCGAAAGATTTACTCTGTCGGCAAAGAGGGCAAGTGGTATGACTGGTATCGTCAGGAGAATACCGAGTACGGGAAGTGCAAGCAGAACGGTGAGCGGGATTGGCGGTGGGAGCGTTCGCCTTATAGCGACAACACCAGCCTTTTCTGCTTTGTGTACACCTCGGGTAGCGCCAACTTTAACGCCGCCAGCTACTCGGATGGCGTGTCCTTCGGCTTCTGCGTTTAATCCAAAATCCCGTATCATCCCGCCCCGGAAGGGGCGGTGAGAAAGGAGAAGATATGCAATACCCAAGGGTTATTACGCTGATAGACGGAAAGAACGAAATCCTGTTCTCTGTTGACGATCTCGAATACCTGATTGACAAGTATATGGGCTTTGACGCTCTAAAGTATTTCAGAGCCTTGCGGGAAGAACAGACCGAACGAGAAAACAATCTGGCAAGGTCTATTACAGACCTGAAAGCCAAGGTTCACGACCTGACGGTACACATTGCGGAAATGGAGAGTGATTTCCATGACCAATGATAACCGCAAGGTAGGCACTTCCTTCGAGCAGACACTATGCCGTAGGCTTTCGGATTTTGGCTTCTGGGCGCACAACCTCGCTCAGAACAAGCAGGGTCAGCCTTTTGATGTGATCGCAGCTCGACACGGTAACACCTATCCCATTGACTGTAAGGTGTGTGAGAAAAACATTTTCCGTCTTGATCGAATTGAAGAAAATCAGTATTCCGCTATGAGGTTGTGGAGGCAGACCGGAAATGGAGAAGGGTGGTTCGCCCTTCTCCTGACAAACGGAGAAATCTGGTTCCTATCTCTGGCAGACATGGAGAGTTTCATGCTGAACCGAAAATCCATCTATCTCCCAGATATTCGTCAGTGTGGACTTCCGCTGGAAGCGTGGGTGTTGAAATGCGGATGGTAGTATCAAACCGTCTTCGCATTGAAGACCCTTCACCAGAATTGATTTCGTGGTGTAAAAAAAATCTGGTGCTGGCAAACCCGGACTACACTAAAAAGGCCAGAATGAACCTATGGCTCGGGAACACTCCCCAAAAGTTGTACCTGATGGAATGGGATGGAAACACACTGGTTCTTCCGTATGGTTGCTTCAATGATGTACTAAGGCTATCCCCGTTCATTGATGTGTCCATGAAATTTGCGAAGCAGGAGCCGGTAGATTTCCAATGTGTCATCCCTCTCTATGATTATCAGGAACAGGCGAAAGCCGCTCTGGTGGAGTCTGGGAAAGGAATTTTGCAGAGTGCAGCTGGCTCAGGGAAAACCCAGATTGGAATTGCCTTGGCCTGTGAGATAGGCGAAAAGACGCTATGGCTGACCCATACAAGGGATTTGCTTCTGCAAAGTAAAAACCGGGCTGAGATGTATATGAACCCTGACCTGACTGGCACGATCATTGAGGGAAGAGTCCACATTGGCAGGGGTATCACTTTCGCTACGGTTCAGACCATGTGCAGTCTTGACCTTGACCGGTATAAGGACACATGGGGCTGTGTCATCGTGGATGAATGCCACCGAGTAGCCGGTACACCTACCGCAGTTACACAGTTCTCTAAGGTGCTGAATGCTCTGGCCGCACGACACAAATATGGCCTCTCTGCAACGGTTCACCGAGCAGACGGCATGATCGCAGCTACCTACGCCTTACTCGGAAAGATAGCCTATCAAGTGCCGGACGAGGCCGTAGCGGACAAGATCATGACAGTTGACATTCTTCCCCGGTACACGCAAATTGGCCTGAGCAAAGAGTTCCTTGATACGGACGGCACAATCATCTATGCCAAACTGGTAAATTATTTGGCTGAGGATTTTCGCCGGAACGGGCAAATTGTCTGTGATCTGGTGACTAATGGCAGTCACTACAATCTCATTCTCTCCGATAGGCTCTCTCACTTGGAATATCTCATGAAGCATTTACCAAAAGAACTGAGAGATAAGTCAGTTATGGTAGATGGGAAGATGACTTCCAAAAAGGGTAAAGCTCAAAGAGAAAAAGCCATTGAGGATATGAGAGCCGGTAAGAAACACTTCCTCTTCGCCACCTATGCTTTGGCAAAAGAGGGGCTGGACATTCCCCGGCTTGACCGGCTCTATCTGGTGACTCCCCAAAAGGATTACGCCGTGATCGCCCAGAGTGTGGGCCGGGTTGCTCGTACCTTTGAAGGAAAGGTGACACCTGTTGTCTATGATTATGTGGACAACGGCATTCAGTATCTCGTCCGTAGCTTCAAGAAACGCTGTACCACTTACCGCAAACTTGGCTGTCATTGGTTAGAGGGGGCGGTAAGGTGAGAGTTCTTGTTGCTTGTGAAGAGAGCCAGACCGTGGCGAACGCATTCCGGGAGGCCGGGCACGAGGCTTATAGTTGTGATCTTGTAGAGTGTAGTGGTGGACACCCTGAGTATCATCTTCGGGCGGACGCTCTTGAAATTCTGAAAATCAAGTGGGATATGATTATCGCCCATCCACCTTGTACCTACATGAGCAAGGCAGGAGCCAGATGGATGTACCCCAAGGCGGGAGAGTTGTCACAAGAACGCTATGACCTCGCTATGAAAGCGAAAGCGTTTTTCATGAGATTTTTAATGGCCGATTGTCCCAGAATTTGTGTTGAGAACCCAAGGCCATTGAAAGTTGTAAGACTCCCCCCCCCCTACACAGGTCATTCAACCCTACGAATATGGTCATCCATACAGTAAAGCAACGCTCTTGTGGCTGAAAGGCTTGCCGCCTCTTCAACCTACAAAAATCATGACTGAACACACTCCATTTCTTCCCAGCAATACAGGGGCTTTTTCCCGTGGAGGCGGAGGGTCAAAAGGAACGGCACATGACCCTGTAACAGCGTCTAAGACCTTCCCCGGTATTGCAAAGGCCATGGTTGACCAATGGGGAAATTTGTAAAAGGAGGTGCCTGTGTGAAAGATGATTGATGATCGCTATATTTTTGACTGTGAGGTTTTCGCTTTCGATTGGCTCTTTGTTTTTAAGCACAAGACCACGAAAGAGTACACGGTCATCCACAACGATAATGAGGCTGTGCGCCAGTTCATGGAGCAAGAACCCCTTTTGGGAGGCTTTAATAATAAGCACTATGACCAGTTCATTTTGAAAGCCGTCCTCTGTGATTATACCCCGGAACAGGTCAAAGCAGTCAACGATTTTATCATCGTGCAGGGACATGAGGGGTGGGAACACCCTGATCTGCGTGAGAGCCGGGTCTATTTTGACCAATATGATCTCATGGATGACTGCCAGATGGGTCTATCCCTGAAAGCCATTGAAGCGCACTTGGGGATGGATATTCGAGAAACAACGGTAAGTTTTAACATCAACCGGCCTCTCAGTCAGCAGGAACTTGATGAAGTCATTTTTTACTGCAAGCACGATGTAGACGCAACTGACCAGTTGGACGATCTGCGGCAGGGTTATCTTTCCAGCAAACTTACTCTGGGGAAAGAAAAGGGAATTTATCCAGCAAAGGCCCTCTATATGACCAATGCCAAGTTGACCGCAGCTTACCTTGACGCAGAACCGAAGCCTCACTATGACGAGCGTGAGTACCAGTACCCACCGGCTCTGTTGAAGCAGTATATCCCGCAAAAGGTGTTTGACTTCTTTGACCGGCTGAAAGACATGAGCATTCCCAATGAGGTAGTGTTCAAGGAAAAGTTGGAGATCACCGTGGGAGATTGCCCTTGCACGATTGCCTACGGAGGTATTCACGGCGCAATTCCCTGTTACCGGGAAGAAGCCACGGAAACTCGCTCCATTCGGAATAAAGATGTTGCCAGTTACTACCCTCACCAGATGATCTTGAATGGGTATTGTAGCCGGAACATTCCCTCTCCCGATGTGTATGCCGCCACCATTGAGCGGCGTGTCAAGGCGAAGAAGTCAGGGGATAAGGCTACGGCAAACGCTCTGAAACTGGTTTTGAACACCACTTACGGGGCTATGCTCAATCAGTATAACGACCTCTATGACCCTCTCATGGGCCGGTCAGTGTGTATATCTGGTCAGTTGCAGCTACTTGAAATGGCCGTCCATCTCACTCAGGAATGCCCCACGCTGAAAATCATTCAGCTTAACACGGATGGTATCATGGTTAGCCTTGATGACTCCGATGTTACCCGGTATCAGGAAATCACTCAGGAATGGGAACAGCGTACCGGGTTCGAGTTGGAAGAAGACCTGATAAAGATGATCTGCCAGAAAGATGTGAACAATTATGTAGAGGTTCCCTTCGAGGGGGAGCCGAAAATCAAAGGCGGGGTTCTTGTTCGGGGCATTGCACCAGCAGGAGCGTTCAACATCAACAACAATGCTTGTGTGGTAGCCAGGGCCGTCAAGGATTATCTGGCCTACGGTGTACCGGTAGAGAAGACCATTATGGAGTGTGATCGGCACTTGGATTTCCAGTTGGTAGCCAAGGCCGGAAGTAAGTATGGTGACGCTCTTCATGAAGTTGACGGAGAATTGAATGTTGTGCAGAAGGTCAACCGTGTGTATGCTACCGAAGATCACCGGTTCGGGACGCTCTACAAAATGCACCTCACCACCGGCACTCCGGTCAAGATCGCCGGTCTTCCTTCAAGGTGTGTAGTGGACAATGATAATCACCTAAGCATTGATGTAGTTGACCGTGATTGGTATATCCGGCTGGCAAAGCGATATGTCCGTGATTTTCTCGGGCAGAAGCCTCCTAAGAGGAATACCCGGAAGGTGAACAAGGTGAAGAAAACCCTGTTATCCTTATTGGAGGGATAGGGTATGCAAAGAGAACCTAACACCGAGTATGTTCTTTCACTCTCCTATGGTAAGGACAGTTTGGCTTGTTTGGGAGCCATTGAAGAGCTTGGCTGGCCGCTTGACCGAATTACCCATGCTGAGGTTTGGGCTACCGATGATATTCCGGCTGATCTGCCTCCAATGGTTCAATTCAAAGCAAAAGCCGATGAAATCATTCGAGAGCGGTATGGGATTGAGGTAGAACATCAATGTGCCGTTCGGAACGGTGAAAAGTTGACTTATGAGAAACTGTTTTACCATATCCCGGTAAGGAAGAAAAAGACCTTAGATCGTTTCGGTGAAGGGGGGGGGGTATCTCCGATTGCCGGGTTCCCACCCCGCCTCGCTCCATGGTGCAACAGCAGACTCAAACTCCGAAATCTGCAACGGGTTCCCGTTCACGGTCAGCGCATGGTGCAAGAAACTCAAAGACGGGTCTTATCCTCGGGTTCCCAATCATCAAAGGCCCGTGGTGTACCAGCGACCTCAAACGCCGGGTTTTCACGCAGCTCCCTTGCACAAGGAGCCGGAACAAATATTGTGCAGTACCTTGGCATAGCTGCTGACGAGCCTGAGCGCATACAGAGGCATGATAAGCCAGGGTTCAAAATGCCCTTAGTGGAAATTGGATGGACAGAGGCCGATTGCCGGAAGTGGTGTGAAGAGCGAGGACTACTATCTCCGATTTATACCACGGCAACACGGGGGGGGGTGTTGGTTTTGTCACAATCAAGGGATAGACCAGCTGCGAATTCTCAGAAAAGAGTACCCCGACCTGTGGAAACTTCTCATGAAGTGGGATAGGGACTCCCCTGTTTCCTTTCACGCAGACGGTCATACGGTTCATGACTTCGATCTCCGTTTCCAAGCAGAAGACCTTGATCTCGTACCGAAAGATCGGAAGTTCCGATGGAAGATGTTGACCGGTGACACAATGGTTGCCGTCACAAAAAGAAATCTTTTGAAATTATTGGAGGGTTCAATATGAAGAAAAATCCCGGAAGAGCGGAGCGCAGACGGTTGTTCTTCAACCGCCGTAGGGCCGCAGGAAAGCAGAGAGCCAAGATGAACGAATATATCAGCTCTCACAAATTTTTGAAGAAGTTTCAGGAGGTATAAGAGATGGCTACCAAAACACCCGCTCCCGCTGTTGATTACAGCACCATGAATGCCCTTGCGAAGTTGCAGCTGGCCCGGTTGAAGTTCCTGCAAGCCGGGGTGAAGAAGACCGGCAAGAACATTCATTTGGAGTTCATGTACTTCGAGCTGCAAGACATTGTTCCCACCGCTGAGTCCATCTTCGCTGAGGTTGGTCTTCTCATGGTTCCCACCGTTGGCAAGGACTTCGCTACCGCCAAGGTCTATAACTGTGATGACCGTGAGGAAGAGCCGGTTGTCTTTGAGGTTCCGTTCACCCAGATCGCCCCTATCATCTCGAACACGGGCAAGGTGGTTACGAATGAAATGCAGGCTCTTGGCAGTTCTATCACCTACATTCGCCGGTATCTCTGGCAGTTGGTTCTTGACATTATTGAGGCCGACAGCATTGACAATATCTCCGGTGGGGATGATGGTCAGGACGCTCCTACTTCCACTCCCAAGAAAACCCGGAAAGCCCCTGTCACACAGGAACAGCGGCAGGAGATCAAGTCTGAACTGACTTCCGCTCCTGAGAATGCCGCCAGCGAGGAACAGATTGGCAATCTGAAATCTTCTCTGAAAAAGCTCATGGAACTTGACCCCGATCAGGAGTCCTTTGTTCAGAGCGTGGCGGTGAAGACCGAGGGGTTCACCAAAATCACCGCTGATGTATGTGACCAGCTGATTGCCGGAGTTGCGGATATGTTGACGGCGTATGAAACGCAGGAGGGTTAATCATGGAATGGCTTGACAACAGAATTCAGATCGTGCCGCCTAAGCGTCCTAAGAAGTTGACGGCAACCCGGTTTGCTACCGTTCTGGGGCTGAACCCGTGGTCTACTCCTTTCGAGGTATGGTGCGAGATCACTCGTACCTACCAGAAGACCTTTGAAGATACCATTTACACCAGGGCCGGTAAGGTTATCGAGCCGAAACAGGCGGAATACATGAAGAACACTTACTTCATGAGCAATCTGGTGACTCCGACTGATCGGTTCGGGGAGGATTACTTCAAAAGGACTTTCGGTGACTTCTTCCCTGATGTGGCTGTCTTCGGCGGTATGTGGGACTACCTTCTGTGCGATAAGACCGGTAAACCCATGGCCGTTCTTGAAATGAAGACCTCCAAGCGGGTAGAGGATTGGGCTGAGGATATTCCCGAGTATTATGCCCTGCAAGCTGCGCTCTATGCTCACCTTCTGGGAGTGGACAGCGTTATCATGGTGGCCTCTTTCCTTGACCCCTCTGACTATGAGGCCCCTGAGAATTTTGTGTGCAGCTCCGCAAATACCATTACCCGGCCTTTCAAGGTGTCTGAGCGTTACCCTGACTTTGAGAAGCGGTATGTGAAACCGGCTCTGAAATGGTGGAAAGACCATGTGGAAACCGGCCTCTCTCCCGCTTATGACGAGAAACAGGACGCAGAAATCTTGAAGGTTCTCCGTACCAATAACCTGTCCCCGGAAACGGACTTGGCTGATCTGGTGTCTGAGGCGGAGGCCCTGAAAGCCAAACTGGACGCTCATGCCGCAGAAGTAGCGGAAGACGAGAAGCGGTATAAGACCCTGACCGACCTGATTAAGAAGTCCGCTATGGCTCAATTCCGGGATGGGGACAAGAAGGTGTCTATTACCGGTAAGGCTTACACTTGGGAGGTCAGCCGTACTTCTACTTCCAAGATCAATAAGGACGCTATGAAAGCGGACGGTGTGTTGGAGAAGTACACCACCATGGAAGACAGTTATCGGATTACCCCGAAAGCGATTAAGGAGGAATGAACGATGTATATTGACCCCTTTGTGGCCGGTGTTCTGGCCACTGTCATGGTAGAACTGATGGCCTGTATCGTCTACGCCGTTTGGGTAGGCAGAAAGAAGTGAGAGGTACGCTATGAAGTTTGAGAAATTCGTGAAATCCCTTGCTTCCAGCGGTGTCATTTACAATCAGCAGATCGGTGATCTCCCTATCAATGACCGCTGGCTGGCCTCTTCTTCCGTGTTCATGAGAATTCCTGTTACGGTGAAAAGCGTGACAGCTGCGGCCATTCAGGAAATGCCGAAAGCAATTTCCAAGATGATTGACCAGATCGGTCATACCGAATACGCAGAACTGGCAGAGGCCATTATGCCCTTCCCCGATGGTGGTATCAAGGATTGTATTCGGGTCTTCAAGACTAAGGATGGTACTATATCCATCAAGATCAGCAACGATGACTGGTCTTTGATTGAGAAGTCCGACCTGTGTGAAATCCTGTATGCCTATGACCTTGACACGAATTCCACCGTGGCTAAAGCTCTGTTGGTCAAACAATATCCCGAGTTGCCGGATGATGAAGAGGAACTGGTAGGTATCATCTTCCCGGTAAACCTTGAAGTTTAAGGAGGACACCTACAATGGCGAAAATTGGACTGAGTGAGGGATTTACCCTCATTCCCGAAGGGACTCATGTGTTCAAGATCACAGCGGTCAATTACAAGGAAGCCTTTGGCAAGTTGGAGATCACCATGCAGACTCAGAGCGGAGCCAAGCACATTGAACGCTTCTCCCTGCTGAAAACCGATGGCTCTCCCAATGAAGGTGCCCTGAACGCTTTCAGTTACTTTGCCAAGACCGCTCTCAATGATTTCTCCCTGACTGAAATCGACCATGAAGACCTCGTGGGGTGCTTCATTGAGTGTGATGTGGAGCATGATGTTCAGCCGAATAAGAATAAGCCGGATAAGACCGTCACATTCGCTCGGCTGGCCGATAAGCGGCCCTCTGATGGATGGGATGAAGGGGAAGCCCCCTCACCCGCACCGGCCTCTAAACCCGCTCCTGCGGCCTCCCAGACGGCAAAGAAGCCCTCTTTTGACCTGAATGCCCTATTAGGGTAAAACCGGACGAGGGAGAGCGGTTATATACCCTCTCCCTCTCCAATGGTTTGTTGAAAAACCTGTGGAAAGTGAGGATAAGATACTTTGACCACGACAAAGACAAAGGTGCAAATGCACCGAGAGATTTGTGAGGAAATCAATGATCTCTATGCCCGGAAAAATCACGATTACGGGGATAGTTTTCACCAGACCTTTGTTGAAGAAGGTATGGCTATGGCCCGTATTCGGCTGGGAGATAAATTCAACCGGTTCAAGACCCTCTCACGCTCTGGGGAACAGAAGGTTGATGACGAGTCTATCAGGGACACGCTGATTGACCTTGCCAATTACGCAATCATGACCGTGTTGGAAATGGAGGTGTCCGCTGATGACGCTCAATGATTATCAGAAAGCTGCTGACCGTACTTCCGGTAATCTCGTTCCGTGGGACAAAATTCGTAACGGCTGTTACGGCCTGAATGGTGAAGCCGGAGAGTGTATTGACATTCTAAAAAAGGTGGAGTTTCAGGGACACGCCTTTGACCCGAACCGCCTGATTGACGAGCTGGGAGATGTTCTGTGGTATGTGGCTCAAACCGCTACCGGCTTAGGTGTGTCCCTTGAAGATGTAGCCCAGCACAACATTAACAAGCTGCGGAAGAGATACCCAGAAGGGTTTGACTCCGAGAGAAGTGTTCACCGGCCCGAATATGAGGGAGGTGCCTGCCATGACTGACCGGGATCGCCGGTCTGAGTTTCTGAACTTCATGCGTATGCCTGATGGCTCTCCCCTCGCCACCATTGAGGTTTTAGATTATCTGACCGTACACGGCTTTTTCCATGCACCGGCCTCCACTAAGTACCACGGGAATTATGAAGGTGGCCTCTTTGACCACTCCCTCTCCGTAGCAAAGCATTTGGTTGGTCTGACGGAAAGTTGTCAGTTGAAGTGGAAGAATTGCCGTTCCCCCTATCTGGTAGGAATGTTCCATGATCTCTGCAAGATTGACCAGTACCGGCACACACAGATGGGTATGACCTTAGATGGAACCCCTTTAGAGGATTGTTCCAGTTGGGAATATAACCCACACACTCTTTTGAAAGGCCATGGAGATAAGTCAATTATGCTTCTCTCTCAGTTTTACGCTCTGACTGAGGAAGAGATCATGTGTATCAGGTATCACATGGGAGCCTTTTGCCCGAAAGAGGAATGGAACGATTACACCAGGGCGGTAAGAGCCTATCCGAATGTACTTTGGACGCACCAAGCGGATATGCTGGCAAGTCATGTGGAAGGAGTCTGACCATGAAAATTATTGAACCCAGCGTGGAGCTTGTCAATGCTCCCTCTTATCCGAACATTCTCTCTCTGATTGAACAGGCCGGGCGCACTTGCTACAAGTCTGAGAGCAAGATCACCGAAGACAGCGCAGAGAAGTTTGTCAGGAACATCTTGAAGCGAGGTCATGAGGCCGTCATTGAACACGGTGTTGTGACCGTCCGGTTTATCTGTGACCGGGGAGTGAGTCATGAAATCGTCCGTCACCGGTTGGCCTCCTACTGTCAGGAGTCTACCCGGTACTGCAATTACAGCAAAGAGCAGTTCGGTACGGAGATCACCGTTATCTCTCCGGCATGGACTTCTCCGGGATATTACCCCTATACCGTATGGAAAAAGGCTTGTTCGGAGGCTGAGGAAAATTACTTCACCCTCTTGGACATTGGCTGTTCCCCACAGGAGGCCCGGTCTGTATTGCCGAACAGCTTGAAAACCGAAGTAGTCATGACGGCCAATCTCCGGGAATGGAGGCACTTTATCAAACTCCGTACCGCTCCCGCAGCTCACCCGGATATGCGTAGAGTTGCCAGAATGCTTTATGACCTCCTATCGGTTAGATACCCGGTCTTCTTCGAGGACATTGAGGTATAAGCCATGATTGTTAAAAAGGCCGGAGGAAAGGTTTACGGAGCAATATTCACCGCCGCAGAGAAAAAGGCTATGGATATGGAGATCAATCGGCAAATCATTGAGGCCGATAGACGGTACACCGATGATATTGACGCTATGGTTCTCTATACCCTAATGGTTCACCTTGGGTTTGGCCCTAAGCGGTTGCGCCGGTTCTACGAGGCTTTTTCCGTAGAACATGACCGGCTTATCCAGCACTACGAAATGCCGGATGACTACACATGGCTCTGCAAGGAGCAGTTGAAGAAAATTGGTGTCGATGTGGAAGCGTGGAATAGAGAAAGGGGAAGTCTTCATGACATTCGTGAACAATAACGGGAAAGTCCCGTATATCATGGTGGCCGGTGCCGATCATGTGTCCGGCGAAATGCCTATTGCAGCTGCGGAGCAGATTTACAACGAGGGCAAGAAGAGAGCCAGCAACCGGTTTCCCGGCTATCCGGTTTGCGTGGACGGGAAATATTTCTTCGCTACGGTGAAGACCTCTTCCCGGAAGAAAAAGACCGATGACGAATAAAGTCTGGTTGATCTTCCTTGCGATTTTCCTTCTCCTGTTGTCCTCCTGTGCGTCAGAGCCGGTTCCTAATGAGCAGGAGCCTCCCACTCAGACCGAACCGGTTGACCAGATAGAAAGCCCCTCTCCCTCTCTCTCACCGTGGTCAGAGGAAGAGATCACTGTCCTCTCGAAGATGGTATGGGGAGAGGCGAGGGGCATTCCCTCTGATACAGAGAAAGCGGCCTGTGTGTGGTGTGCGCTGAACCGGGTGGACTATGGGTATGGAAATATCGTCATGGTAGTAACCGCTCCATATCAATTCGCCGGATATGATGTAGATAACCCGATTGATGATGAAATTAAAGCCCTGTGTGAAGATGTTCTGACCCGGTGGTATGCCGAGAAATCCGGGGAAACCGATGTAGGCCGAGTTCTCCCCTCGGACTATATGTGGTTTACCGGAGATGGAGAACGCAATTATTTCCGCAATGCCTATGAGGGAGGTCAAACTTGGGATTGGAGTCTGCAATCCCCTTATGAGAGTTGAGAGGTGCCAGTCATGTATGAAAAGATACCTACCGAACTAAAGCAGAAAACACAATGGGTCAATGTGTGGAACGGCTCTAAGGTTCCCATGCAAACCGGCCAGAAGAAAGCTGCGTCCTCTGTCCTACCTGACACTTGGGGCACTTTTGACTGTGCTGTGCTGAATGTGGCAAACGGCATTTATGACGGGATAGGGTATGTTTTCAACGATGATGGTCTTATCGGGATTGACATTGACGATGGTTTTGCCGATGGCCTGTTAAATCAACTGGCCTCAGACATTATCAGCCATTGCCATTCCTACACCGAGAAGAGCCGGAGCGGACGAGGGGTTCATATCCTTTTGAAAGGTAATCTCCCCTTCAAGGGCCGCAACAATCGTAATGGCGTGGAAATTTATCGGAGTAGCCGGTACTTTATCATGACCGGGAATGTCTTGCTCTATTCGAATATCATTGAAAATCAGGAAGCGGTTGACTATGTGGTGTCCAAGTATTTTCCTGACGCTCCGAAAGAGGGTGCCGGTTGCTCCGCCTCTCAACGGATATACTCACCTATCTACCGGAAGCCGGAACATGGTAAGATCACACTCAAACCTGAATACCCGCCCATTACCACCGGAAGCCGAAACCTGAGCCTTACTTCATTGGCAGGACAGCTTCATAATCAGGGGTACTCCAAGGCAGATATTTACAAAGAGCTGTTATTTGCCAATCAGCAAGCGTGTAAGCCCCCGCTTCCCAGAAGTGAGATTGAAACAATCGTAAATTCAGTTACCAGATACAGGAGGTAATTTCAATATGAAGTCTTTCAGGCGTGGGGACATTGTTCTGATTGATGTTCCCATCGTGGAAGGGAGCAGAGTGCAGGGCGGAAACCGCCCGTGGCTGATCGTACAGAATGATGTTGGCAACAGACACTCTCCCACCACGATTGTAGTCCCTCTTACCTCCAAGTTAAAGAGAATGGAAATGCCTACCCATGTGATTGTCACGGGAAAGGGCATTAAAGCAAGCATGGTGGAGTGTGAACAGGTACGAGTCATCGACAAATCCCATGTCAAAAAGTGTATCTGTACTCTTTCACCGCAGGTTATGTCCTATGTGGACAAGGCTCTGAAAAACGCTTTCTTCTATGGGGGGGGTATAAACGATGGAAAATAAAAAGGAGTGTCCGTTTCGCAAAGGGGCCGCAGATGATTTTCTTTTATTCCGTAATGTAGACCCTATTTCCGCTAAAGACCTTGCCGCTATGCGGGAGGTTGGTGCAATTTGCATTATGAATACGGATGGAAATACCGAAGCAACCGTAGAGATTGTAGGCAGTAAGTGTTCCGAAGAGAAATGCGCTCTATGGCATGAGGACGCTCAGGAGTGTTCTCTTCTTTCCCTCGCAAAAGCAGTAAGGAGGATTTCAAGAAATGGCAGATGAAATCATGGCTACCGAAGAGCAGGAACTTTTTCAGCTCTCTAATGGCCGGTACATCATGGATAAAGACCTCTCTCAGAAGATGTTCTACATCAAGGAGGCAAAGCCTGAGAGAAGTCACCAGATCAGCGGCACCGGTTATTCTTGGGACGAGTCCGGCATGGCGGAACTGTTCTCTGAGTGCTATCAGAATGACACCCGCTTCTGTCCGGAAGCCAAGTGCTGGTACACCTATTCTAAGGGTGCATGGCGTAAGGACATTGGCTCTCTGCTGGTAGCGGAGAAGATCAAAGAATTTTGCCGCCTGATGGCTCTCTATTGCGGAGAGATTGATAACGAAGATCGCCGCAGAGAGTACATGAAGTTCATCTCTAAGATGGGAGATCGCCGCTTCCGTGACCGACTCATGAAGGACGCCGCCAGCGTCATGCCGATCACCGCAGAGGAATTTGACGCAAATCCATTCCTCATTAACTGCTTGAACGGAACTTATGACCTTCAAAAAATGGAGTTCCGGGAGCATGATTGGCACGACTTTCTGACCATGCAGACCAATTTCGACTACACTCTGCAAGACGCTGAGTGCCCTCGGTGGGAGCGGTTTATTCAGGAAGTTACCTGTAATGACGCAGATAAGGCCGACTATCTGCAAAAGGCTCTCGGTTACTCCATGTTAGGTACGGCCAATGAGGAATGTATGTTCATTCTGCATGGCAAGACCACCAGAAACGGAAAGTCTACCCTTCTGAGTGCCATTCATCATCTTCTCGGTGACTATGCCTCCGTGTCCCCGGTGTCTATTATTTGTAAGTCTGACCGCTCCAAGAACGCCGAAGCTGCAAGCCCTGTTTTGGCCTCCTTGAAGGGCAAGCGGTTTGTCACTATGGCGGAGAGCAATCAGTATGGACGGCTGGACGAGGAAACAATCAAGCAGCTTACCGGTGGTGAAGAGATCAAGGCCCGGAATTTGTATGAAGCGGCCAGTACCTTCCTCCCACAGTTCACCCTTTGGCTTTCTTGCAATGACCTTCCTTCTGTCAATGATAAGAGTCTGTTCGCCTCTGACCGTGTGCGGGTGATTGAGTTCAACCGGCACTTCTCTGAGGACGAGCAGGACAAGAACCTGAAAACAGAGTTCCAAACCCCAGAGGCTATGCAGGGTATCTTCACTTGGCTCTTGGAGGGCTACTTCAAGTATAAGCGGTTCGGCCTGAAAATGTCCCCGGCTATGCGTCAGGTGGTCAAGCAGTATGAGAAGGACAATGATATGGTGTTACAGTTTTTGGAGGAAAAGTGTGAAAAGGCCGGAGGTGCCTACACAAGAGCCAAGGCACTCTATGACGCTTATAAAATTTGGTGTAAGTCTAACGGCTATTTTGTGTGTAGCGCAAAGCGGTTTAATGCTGACATGGAGGCACACCCAGAATGGCACGGAGGAAAGACCGTTTATAATGGCTACCCTTCTTACAGGGATATTCGTATGAAAGGAACTGTTTGACATGAACAAGAAGAATATGCGCCGGGTGTCCTTGCTGGTAACAGCACAAACGGCAAAGAATTTAGACCGCCTCGCAGCTATGTCCGGTTACTATGAGGTTGGCCGGGTAGTGGATAAGTTGGTCAGGGAGAAGATGATCTCCCTTCGGTGTGAGAAAGAAGGTGTACCGCATGGGTCTTGTGATTTTTAAGGGAGATACCAAAATCGGAGTGTATAACTTCCCCGATGTGAAGCGTCCTCGACTCTGCGTTGAAAAGGGCAACAGCGTTACCGCCTATGCAACTTTCAGGAATGAAGAGTGTGCAGAGATGTTCATGAATGAACTGATTGATATGTTCGGTTTGAAGAAGGAGCCTTGACTATGCTGTTTGAGGAATGCGGACATTACTCGGGAGAGTGCCCTTGCCTGACCTGTAATGAAGAGTGTGCAGCTTGCCAAGTTGCGCCTGATGGGTACGCCGTAGACACTGATCGACTTTGCAAGAGAGCGAGAGAGTATTGTGAAAGTGGGAGGAAAGATAGCCATGATGACGGTGTTTGAATGCCGGAAATGCGGCCACCAGCTCTTTGTTCAAGAGGGTAAGAGTTTTCCTAAGAGGTTGGAAGATATATCCGGTATGTCTTGTCCAAACTGCGGTGAACAGGCTGAGGGTCTGTGGGGATTACTCGGGAGAGCGAGAAAGTTCCGAGGGAAGATACTTTGTAATTGGGAGGAAACGGAATGACTGTTAAGGAATTGAGAGCCAAGTTGAGTACGGTGCCCGAAGACGCACAAGTGGAAATGCTCATGTGCCAGAATGATAACCCTGTTGAGGAAGCCTGTCGAGTTGACAAAATGGTTTATTTTCAGTGGTTGGAGAAAGATGGAGCGTCTTCGGTGGTACTGTACCCGGCGTAGTTAAATATATTTTGTGTAATCAACTAAATATATTTTTCTGGTGAGGTTTGGTGAAGAATTTGGTGATAAACTCTCCACTACCGGAAAGCCTTGTGGCGCAAGGGCTTGAGGCAGTTTTTACCCCCTATTTTTATAAATTTTTGTATAAACCCCCTTATAGAGAGTGATATATAGAGGACTTTACTGCAAAAAGCCTAAATTATTCACTAAACTCACTAAAGGTAACTGAAAATAATTAGTGGAAGGAGAACGACTATGAGTGATAAAGTGGTAGATTTACCGACTCCCTCTCGGGGCCGTGGCCGTCCGAAGGGTACTGGTGGGAATAAGCGTCCTGATCGGACTGAGGCTATGAGTGTCCATACTGAGCCGGGTGACAATCGGAAGTATCTTCAACATTCCCTAAGAATGTGGGATTGGCCCTCTGTGGATATGAAGGAGCCTGAACAGGTGAAAGAGCGGATTGGTATGTATCTGCAAATCTGTTCTGAGGACGATATGAAGCCAAGTGTAGCAGGGCTGGCATTAGCCTTTGGAGTGGATAGAAAAACTATCTGGGCTTGGGCTAATGGTGTAGATAGTGCCTATCTCCCCAATGAAAGCCGTAACTTTATAAAAAAGGCGTACCAATTTTTGAACGCTCAGATGGAAGATTATGCTCAAAACGGGAAGATCAATCCGGTGGCCGCTATCTTCTTGATGAAAAATCATTTTGGCTATCAGGATAAGCAGGAGGTTGTTCTTACCCCGAACAATCAGCTTGGGGAGGCCGCTTCTGCGGAAGAGTTACAACAGAAGTATATCGAAGCTGCGGCCAGCGACTATGACTCGGAAGAGTGAGCGACTTTCCGACTATCGTCAGCGACTATCGACTATGAGCTGAGCGACTTTGAAAACGGTCAGCGACTATCGACTATGAAAGAACCGCCGATCTCCCGTGATAGGAGGTTCGGCGGTTTCTTATACCCAGATCAGGCAGAAGGTGTCCGGGCAGATGGGCCGGAGCCATCCGCCTCTGGTATATGTTCATTTTCTCTTGAATTGTTGGACACGGTAAAGCGTCAATAAAATAATTGAAGAATTTTCAATAAAACGCTTGACAATCAATAAAACGCTTGATATAATGCAAACATCAATAAAACACTTGACATTGTACCTTGAAAATTGAACCCCCGCACTTTTCCCACGCAAGGCCGGAGAAATACCGCATTATAGCGTATCAAGGCCACGCCGGAGAAATGGAGCGGAATATATAAAGGCGGAAAGAGCTATTGCAGCTCATAAAGAAATGGAGGGTTAAACGATGAAAACGACAACGAAAGAAGCCCGGCAGAATATCCGGCAATACATTTTAGATCATTTCGACCCCTGCGGTTATGATTTCACCGGCCCTTGCAGCTTCCCAAATGTGGCCCGGTTTATTCTGGCGGTTCATGCAGAGGAAAAAGCCTATTCCCCGGAATATCAGAGCCGGAAAGGGTACACAAATGAGCAAGTTTTCATTGACTGGGCGCAAGGGTTGCCGTCCGTCCTTGATACCTGTTACTTTTACAATCGTTCGGCGATTGATGATCTGGGCGAAATCTTGGAACAGTCGGAGCGGGAAAAAGCCAAATACACGGAACAAGAGGCAGAACAGCTCTTGACGCATTTAATTTACCGGGAATTAAAGAGAGGAGCGGCGGAAAAATGAAACAGTACACAAGAAAACAGTTGCGGGAGTTCGTGCAGCTTGGCTTGGCTGTTGATCTGACAGAGGCAGAGCCGGAAAAGATACCGGCCAGTTATACGAAAGTGGGATTTAGTCGTGGTATTTATGGGCTGAATGGCTGGTTGATCCGGGATAATGTGTTAGGCGGCTATTATGTCATTCTGGCCCGTTCTTCTAACCTGTTTCGTATTTTTTAAGGGGGTGCAGCTATGAATAAAATTCAGGTAGGCGGATTTATCCGTATTAGCAAGCGGGAAGCCGAACGCCGGTATAATGCCGGGGAAACAATTCGTTTTTGTGCTTGCAAGTTGTCCCCGGTCAACATATGGGGCTGTTTCTGTGATTGTTGCCGGGAAGTTGTTTCCCCCATTGTTTCAGATGGTTTTAATACCATTGTAGCCCGTAACAGAGAGTTTGAAACGGTGGTAAATGCTTTTCGCTTCTATAATTGCAACGGGGAAACGGGCCGTTATCCGGCCTTTTATGTGAAAATGGAGGGTTGAAACATGAAAATGTATATGGCTATTGACCAGTACGGACAAACTTATCACGGGTTGAAGCACCCACGGAAAGAGCTTTGTGAACGGCTTTGTAATTCCCATGTAGAAAAAATGTATCAGGACAAGAAGGACGGAACAACGGTTTTTTGTGGCTATGTTATCGGCGGGTTATGGTTGCAGCTGTTCGAAGTTCAGCCGGTAGAAAAGGCGGTGTAATATGGTACTTGTAGCGTTGCTTCTATTCCCTGTTATGGTGGTCTATGATTGTATGCGAAAGAACAAATAATAAAGCCCCTTGTAAGGCCGTGGAAGCCTTGCAAGGGGTTTTCCTATGTCCTGATACTGCCCCTATATATAACGGGTTTTTTACGGCCTTATGTGGCCTATTACGAGGGCTTTTATGTTGTTCTCTCTGGTATGATCTGCAAGCTGCAAGGATTTTCAATTAAAATTTTCCTTGATTTTGAAATTGAAATTGATTTTGACCGGGGCATGATTGCAATAAATCAATGTTTTTTTTTTCCTTTTCGTGTGGCTGATCTGCTCGAACCGGGGCGGGGGATATACGAGCCGGAGCCGGGGCGGGGTGAGTGCCGAAAATTCCGACAAAAATAAAAAGGCTTTATTTCAAGCGAATTGTTGTCAATATAACTCTTGACAATAAAACTCTTTATGCTATAATAATCCACAAGGAGCGTGATAGTATGAGAGGCCGTGAAATTCTAAAAGCCATCATGAAAGCAACCGGGATTTCCAATGCTGTTTTAGCAAAAAGACTCAATGTAAGCAATGCTACTATCTGGGAAAGACTTAACAACAAAAATGTAAAAGATATTCCAGTATCTCTCCTGAGTGAAATGGTAAGAGCCATGGACTATAAAGTGGTAGTTGTCCCTGCCACATCTCGTCTACCAGAGGGTGGATTTGAGGTTACTTCAAATGATGAAAAGAAATATGATCTCACTTCTCTTCTCTCCACCGATATACCCTCAGAAGAGTCCCCTATCAGCAAAGGAGGTAAAATCAAACTCACTTAACAATCGTTAAGGAGGCGTTGATTAGAAATGAAATATGGCTATGGCCGGGTCAGTTCTAAAGGTCAGAAATTATATGGCACATCATATCAGGAGCAGAAGGATATTCTTTTAGAGCATGGTGTACCAGAGGAAAACATTTACACCGACACATATACCGGCAAGAAAATGAGCCGTGAAGGGTTTGACAAGGTTCTGTCCTTATTGGCTTCCGGTGACGAGTTGATAGTGTGCAAGCTGGATAGACTTGCCAGAACAGCTGCGGAAGGGTCATTGCTGGTAAAACAACTGGTAGACATGGGCGTTAAGGTGAATATCCTGAATATGGGTGTTGCGGATAACACGCCCATGGGTAGGCTGATGGTAACAGTGCTATTCGCCTTTGCCGAGTACGAGCGGGATATGATTGTGGAAAGAACCTCTGCTGGAAAAGCATATAAGCGGGAACATGAGCCGTCCTATCGTGAAGGGAGAAAGCCAATCTCTATTGACCGGGTGCAATTTCAGAAAATCGCTCAAAAACAAAAAGACGGTTCCATGACTGTGAGAGATTGTTGCAGAGAACTTAGCATAAGCCGTTCTACATGGTACAATTTGGTAAGAAAGGAAGCCCGAGTATGAAAAAATATCTGTATCTCGTCTTTTCATTTATGCTATTGGGTCTTTGCTCTTGCACTGTTTCTTCTGAGAGTGAACAACCTACTACGGAAACTTCGGCACAGACCATTTACAAAGACCAATATGTTGAGGTAAAATTTGAAGGAGTTGGAGAATTACCCTCTATTGATGGAATGTCAGCAATAAACTTGACCCTTAAAAATCTTGGTGATGAAGAAATAACGGTCTTGTTTATGGACTCTTCTGTGAATGGTACAATGGTGCAGTTTGTAAGTGGTGTACCGGCCACAATGCAAGGTGGAAAAGAAATCGTATATACTTTGAGTTTTAATAATGAAACTGCTGGTATTTCTGATTATAGTGAGATTGATGAATTGGAATTTTCGTTATCCGTTAATGACGCAAATTTTGCTGAGATTAGTAGAAGCGAATTGTTGACAGTAGAAATATCATCATAAGCAAACAGGCTCTTTCAATAGGGAAGAGTAACAGCCACTACGGGCTATCGGAGAAATCCGGTAGCCCTTATTTTTTTGGAGGTCATTATGGTAGTAAATATTTTGGGAACAGAGTACACAGTCAACCTTGTCACCGAACAGGCCGAGCCAAGGCTTGAAGGGTGTGACGGCTTTTGTGACGAAACTACGAAAGAGATCGTGGTAGAGAATTATAAGCGAGGTCAGCAGGGCGAAAAGGGCCGGTTGGAGATACAGGAGAAGAAAAATATCCGGCATGAGATTGTTCATGCTTTTCTGTTTGAAAGCGGACTGGCTGAGAACAGTGAGTGGGCGCAGAACGAGGAAATGGTAGATTGGTTTGCTTGTCAGGCTCCCAAGATTTATGCGGCCTTTCGAGCGGCAGGAGCGATTTGAGGTGAAGTATAATGGATTATCGTAAGATCGCAGATGGCATTCAGAGATATATCGAAAACAAGCCAAATGACCACACGGCCTATGTTGACTTGTTATCCCTGTGCCGTCAGTGGGAGGAAGAGGATTTTCAGAGCGCACATGGCTTGAATGGTGAGCTGCGGCGGCTCTGTGCCAGACAACTACGCCTTGTTTCCCCGAAAGAGGCGGACAAATTCTATGAGGTATGGCGGAAGAGTCTTCTCTTTGACGCTCCCTATAAGTTTGACGCTTTCATGACCTATATCGAACTTGACCGGAAGCCGGAGAAGCGGTTCTATGCTCCCAGGCGGCACTACCTGAAACCCATGGTGCAGGGGTTCCAAGATGTACTTGACGGAAAACTGCGTCTTTTGACAATATCCATGCCAAAAAGAGCGGGTAAGTCACAAACTGGTATCAATTTTGTCAATATGCTCTCTGGGAAGTACCCTGACCGGTCAACTCTGATGGAAGGAACGGGAGATGACCTTGTAAAGAGCTTCTACAACGGGTGTCTGGAATATCTGATTACTCCCAATGAGTATCTGTTCTATGATGTGTTCCCGGAGTCCCGGTTGGTGCAGACCGGAGCGGACACTAAGATTATCAATCTGAAATCCAAGTCCCGGTTCCCCACTATTATGTGTCGTTCTATTGACGCTCGACAGGTAGGTTTGTCTGAGGCTACCAATGTTCTCTATCTGGATGACTGTGTGGAAGGTCGTGAAGAGGCAAAGAACCGCCAGCGGCTCGATGATAAATGGGAAGTGATCTCCGGCGATATTATGGGCCGTGCCATTGAGGGTACTCCCATGGTCTTCACCGGTACTCGATACTCTATCTATGACCCTATTGGCCGTATTCAGGAACACGCTCAGAGAGAGGGTTGGTCTTGGAGGGCTATTGAAATCCCGGCTCTTGACCCGATCACGGACGAAAGCAATTATGAGTATGAGCGTGAAGGGCAGAAGGTGTTCACCACGGCTTATTTCCGGGAGCAGAGAGAACTTCTGTCTGCGGAGCAGTTTGAGAGTGAGTTCCAGCAACAGCCCTTTGAGGCGAAGGGTCTTCTGTTCAACAAAGATGAACTGAATTATTTCTTCGAGTTGCCCCCTGACCGGGAACCGGACACCATCATTGCCGTAGGTGATACCGCAGAGAGCGGTTCTGACTCCACCTCTATGCCGGTTGCGGTCATCTATGGTACAGAGGTCTACATTGTCGATGTGGTCTTTGATGACGCTCCCGCCGAGGTGACAAAGCCTGAGTGTGCCAAGTGCCTGATCTCGAACAAGGTTGCCTCTGCCACCTTTGAGGCGAACAATGCTGGTCAGTATTATGCCAGAGATGTAGCGGAGATCATTCGCCAGCACGGATATTCGATTGGCATTCGGACAAAGAGGACGATTTCAAACAAACAGACCCGGATTGAATTCGCCTCCGACAACATCAAGAAGAATTTCTACTTCAAACACCCCTCTACCTATAAGCGGGGAAGCCAGTATTGGAATTTCATGAAGGAATTGACCACTTATACCAGAAGCGGAAAGGTGCCTCACGATGACGCTCCTGACTCCCTGGCCCTGTTGGAAAATGAAATTCGTATGCTGACCGGGAGTAAGATCGAGGTATTCAAGCGTCCCTGTTGAAAGAAATTTTTGACTTTTGCACTCTCCAATGGTATTCTAAAAGATTAGGCATTGACAAGCATTGGAGTATTCGATATAATGAACAGTGATGAAGTAGGTAGAGGGGAGGTGTCTTTGCGGAATGAAGCCTCTGTGCGGTCGTAGAGTGATTTATACCGATGTAGAGGAAATCACGGATGGAAATGTTGTGAGTGTTCTGCAAAAGGCACTCGCTATCCACCTTCAAAATCGGGCTGAGATTGATTATCTCTACCGGTATTACAAGGGAGATCAGCCCATTCTTTACCGAAGGAAAGAGGTTCGGCCTGAAATCAATAACACTGTGGTTGAAAACCGGGCCAATGAGATTGTTTCCTTCAAGGTCGGCTATCTGATGGGAGAGCCGGTTCAGTATGTCGCTCGTGGTGACGATAAGGCCGTTGCTGAAAGTGTGACCAGACTGAACGATTATATGCTCTCTGAGGATAAAGCTGCCAAGGACAAGGAGTTGGCGGATTGGTCGCATATTGCTGGTACTTCTTACCGTATGGTTCTCCCTGATGGAGAAGCCAATGCGGAAGAGGACGAGTGCCCCGCAGAGATTTTCACCCTTGACCCTCGATATTCTTTCGTGGTGTACGGCACTTCCCTTGGGACTCCGGCCAAGATGGGTGTGAAGTATGTTCTGCTGGAAGACGGTACCCTCCTGTTCAGCTGCTACACGCATAATCACTTTTTCGAGATCACGAATACTTGGAATATCCAGCGGAGCGAAGAGCAGATTTTGGGTATTCCTATCATCGAATATCCGGCGAACAATGCTCGTCTGGGTGCCTTTGAGATTGTGCTTCCCCTGCTGGACGCTATCAATACCGTAGAGTCTAACCGGCTGGATGGCGTGGAGCAGTTCATTCAGGCCCTCATGCTCTTCCACAATGTGGACATTACCTCTGAGGATTATAAAGAGCTGCGGGAAGAGGGAGCAATCAAATTCAAGGATATTGACCCCTCCCTAAAGGCGGAAATTCAGTATTTGACCGCTGAGTTAAATCAAAGCCAGACTCAAACACTGGTGGACGATATGTATGATACCGTCCTTACGATCTGCGGAATGCCGAACCGTAATGGTGGTTCTTCCACCAGTGATACCGGTTCCGCAGTCATCATGCGGGATGGTTGGTCGGCGGCAGAAGCCAGAGCCAAGGACAGTGAACTGATGTTCAAGAAGTCCGAGAAGGAGTTCTTAAAGCTCCTGCTTCGGATTTGTAGTGATCTTGGGGACTTAGAGTTGAAGTTGTCGGCGGTGGAAATTCGGTTTACCCGCCGTAATTATGAGAACATTACCGAAAAGGCGAATGTTCTGATCGCTATGCTGAATAACTCCAAGATCGCTCCGCAGCTGGCCTTTACCCATTGTGGTATGTTCACTGACCCGCAGATTGCTTACAACATGAGTATGGAGTACGCAAAGGAGCAGGAGAAGAAAGCCTTAGAGCTTGCTTCTAAGCAGAACCCGGATGGAGGGAATGGTGGAAATGAACCCGGAGGTCAAAAGTCCGGCTCTGGTGACACCGGAGGCGGTTCAGACGATGAATGAAATCCTTTCCCGTGGCAAGGGTGTTGAACTTGCCGTGAGAAATGGTAGGCTGGTTCTCTGGGAAACAGCCAGCAAAAAGAAATATGAGGCCGTTATAGCGAGATAACGGTAACAGCCATTACGGGCTATTGGTGAGAGTGGAAACGCTCTTGCCGATAGCCCGTTTTGTTTTTGATTTTAATGCCGTAAGGCTTGAAATGGTCAGTGAAGACCTAAAAACGCAAAAGGGAGAAAACCCTACCAAAAACGGAAAATAGTGCTGAGGGAACAGCCTTGTTAAACGCAGGAGGTATTTGTTATGGCAAAGATTGACACCAGTTTGATCGAAGGTTATGCGGACATGACCCCGGAACAGAAGCTCGCCGCTTTGGAGGCTTTTGAGTACGAGGATAATGCCGCAGAGCTGGAAAAGCAGAAGAACGCTCTTTCCAAGGCAAATTCTGAGGCCGCTGAGTGGAAGCGTAAGCACAATGCTCTTCTGTCCGAAGAGGAAAAGAAGAAGCAGGAGGACGCTGACAAGTTGGCCCAGATGGAACAAGAGCTTGCCGATCTCCGTAAGGGTAAGACCGTTTCGGAGTATAAGGCCAAGTTCGTTGCTCAGGGCTACGATGAAGCTCTGGCTGAGGAAACCGCTCAGGCCTTTGCCGATGGTGACAGTGCCAAGGTCTTTGCCAATCAGAGCAAGTTCCTCGAAGAGTATGCGAAGAAGGTCAAAGCTGACGCTTTGAAGAAGACCCCCAAGCCTACTCCCGGTGCTGGTTCTGGTGGCGGTGCGATTGACTACGACAAGAAGATTGAAGAGGCACAGAAGAACGGCGATCTGGCCGCTGTTGCCTACTACAACCGCCTGAGAGCGCAGGAAGAGGCTGAACAGAACAAGTCTTGACAGTAAAGGAGAATGACTCATGGCAGATGTTTTTGCTACCAGTTTTGGAGTATTGAACTACTCCGGTATGCTCTTCAACAAGGGCAATACCCGGTGCCCCCTGTCCTCCATCATCGGCGGCAGGGCGAAGACCACCAATCATGTTGAGTTCGTGACCGGTCAGGAGTACACCACCGGAGGCGGCGCACAGCCCTCTATCAGTGAAACTGCCTCCCTGACCGCCCCTGACGCTACCGTTGTCACCCGGACTCAGAAGACCAATGTGACTCAGATTTTCCAGGAGTCCGTAGGCATTTCCTATGCCAAGCAGTCCAATATGGGTACTCTGAGCGGCCTGAATGTGGCCGGTCAGCAGGCTAACCCGATCAATGAGCTGGACTTCCAGGTTGCGGCGAAAATGCAGAAGGTCAACCGGGACATTGAGTTTACCTTCATTCAGGGCACCTACAACAAGGCCAACTCTGACGCTACCGTGAACAAGACCCGTGGACTGGTGGAGGCCATTACCACCAATGTCACCGCCATGTCCAGCAAGCCTCTCGGCCTGTGGGATATTGCCGACATGGTGAAGAAGATTTACGGTGCCAATGCCCCCACCGATGGCCTGTGCCTGTGGTGTGACGCTGTGACTCTGTTCCAGGTCAACGCTGACGCTGTGCAGAACGGTCTTACTGTGGTTCCCGCCGCTCGGGAGATCAATGGTATCGCTCTGTCCAGTGTGGTTACTCCCATCGGTGTTGTCTACCTGTACCTGGGCGAGTGTCTTCCTGCTGGTACGGCTCTGCTTCTGAACCTGAATGTGATTGCTCCCGTTTATCAGCCTGTTCCCGGTAAGGGCAATTTCTTCCTGGAGCCTCTTGCCAAGGTTGGTGCCGGTGAGAAGTATCAGCTCTTCGGTCAGATCGGCCTTGACCACGGCCCCGAGTGGTATCACGGCAAGTTTACCGGTATCTCTACCGAGTTCACCGCTCCCACTTACAGCCGTAGCGTGTATGTGGCGAATGCGGCTGACTTCCCCGGTGGTTCTGCGGGTTAAAGAGAAATTTTGATGGAAAGGGGTGACAGAAATCATGACTGACGCTGAAAAACTGTCCATGTTGAAGACCATGACCGGCGAAACAGATGAAGCCATGCTTTCTGTCTACCTTTCTATCGCCGCAAATAAGGTTTGCCGGAGGGCTTATCCCTTTGACGAAATTGTTACCACCGTTCCGCCCCGGTATGACTTCAATCAGGTAGAGATTGCAGCTTACCTTGTGAATAAGCGTGGTGCGGAGGGAGAAACGGCGCACAGTGAGAATGGTATTTCCCGTTCCTATGAGGATGGAGATGTACCGCCTACCCTGTTGCGTGAGATAGTTCCCTTTGCCAGCGTCATCAAGGGGGACTCGACCTCATGAAGATCATGGAGCGTAATAAATCGTCCTATTGGTACTTGCTTTATGACAAGAAAGAGCCGGTTCGGGACGAGGACGGTAATGAAACAGGAGATAGCCGTGTGGTCTATAAGGCCGCTGTCCAGCGTCGGGATAATGTGTCGGCGGCTACCGGTTCGGCTCAGGTGGAGCAGTTTGGTAATTTCATCTCCTATGACAAGGTGATTGTCACTGATGATCTCTCTTGCCCCATTGATGAAAATACCGTGCTGTTTGTTGATAAAGAGCCGGAATATGACGCTGACGATAATCCCCTCTATGACTACATCGTGCGGCGTGTGGCTAAGAGTCTAAATTCCATCTCCTACGCTATAAGCAAGGTGACGGTATCGTGAAGACGATTAAAGTACCTCTGTCCGTGGCCGGGATTGACAATGCCATTCGGGAGCTTGAACGCTACCAGAATTGGTTGAAAACCCGAGCGAACCTTCTGCTTGATCGGCTGGCCCAAGAGGGATTGTCTGTCGCTTCGGCCAATTTTGCGAAAGCGGAATATGACGGAACGAATGATGTTTCTGTGTCTGTTGAGCAAAGGGCAACCGGAGCCAGAGCGATTGTCGCTGTTGGTGCCTCTGTCCTTTTCATTGAATTCGGAACAGGTGTTGTTTACCCAGACAATCACCCGGAAGCTGCGGAACACGGTATGCGCCGTGGAGAGTATGGAGCCGGTCATGGTAAGCAACAGACATGGGGTTACTACGGTGAAGCCGGTACGAATGGTGTTGAGTTCACCAAACCGAACGGGAATACCGTAGTCCTCACACACGGCAACCCGGCCAATATGTCTATGTATGAAACCGTAAAGCATTTAGAAGGGGTTTTGCCCCGGCTGGCTCAGGAGGTGTTTCGATGATTGATGTAGAAAATCAGATTTATACACCGATTGCCGAAGCCCTTCGGGAAGCCTTTCCGGGTATTGACACAAGCGGGGAATATGTCAAAGCCCCTTCCGCCTTTCCCCATGTAAGCATTGTGGAGCAGGACAATTACCCCACACTGACTCACCTGAGTACCAGTGACAGCGAAGAGTATGCCACGATCATGTATGAGGTAAATGTCTACTCCAATAAGTCTTCTGGGAAAAAGGCACAGTGCCGGAGCATTATGAAAGTCATTGATGATCTCATGTACCGGCGCAACTTCACTCGCATTTCCCTTTCCCCAGTTCCCAATTTAGAGAACGCAACAATTTACCGTCTGGTGGCCCGGTATCGGGCTGAAACGGATGGTGTAAATCTTTACAGGAGGTAACAGAAATGGCAATTAGCACCTACAAGGTCTTCCTTATGAAGAAGGGCACCGAGCCTGACACCTATGAAAAGCTGGTTGACATTAAGGAGTTTCCTGATCTGGGCGGCGAGCCTGAAATGCTGGAAACTACCACGCTGTCTGACAATATGCAGACCTATATTGCCGGTATTCAGTCCCTCGATGGTCTGTCCTTTACCGCTAACTATGATATGACCGATTTTCAGAAGCTCAAGGCTCTGGAAGGTAAGACCGATAGTTACGCTGTCTGGTTTGGTGGTCAGGAGAGCGGCGGTGTTGTGACTCCTGATGGCTCTAACGGCAAGTTCGAGTTTGACGGCCAGTTGTCCGTCTATCCCGTTGGCGGCGGCGTGAATGAGGTTGTGGACATGAACATCTCCATTGCCCCTTCCACCCCGATCACTTTCTCTGCTGAGTAATCACAATCGGCCTGAATGATAAGGAGGATTTATCATGGCTAAGACACTGACAATTAAAGACCCCGTTTCCGGCGAGAGTTATACGCTGGAATACACCCGCAAGACCGTTGAAACGATGGAGAAGCAGGGCTTTATTGCGGAAGATGTTGAGCGTAAGCCCATGACCATGCTTCCCGCTCTGTTTGCTGGTGCGTTCCTTGCACACCACCGCTGGGTCAAGAAAGATGTGGTTGACCGCATTTACGCTCGTCTGCCCCGTAAAGACGAGCTTCTGCCTAAGCTGGTGGAGATGTATAACGAACCCATTCTGTCCCTCATGGAAGAGCCTGAGCAGAATGGTGATGACGAGGGAAACATGGACTGGACTGCGAACTGGTAAGCGAGTCGCAGTCCGATAATCTGGGGGGCGGTGGCGGCAATCGCCCCGCTCCCCGTTTCGCTTACGAGCGGTTTTACGAGTTGTTTCCGTACTATCTTGCTATCGGAATGACCTATGAGCAGTTCTGGGAACAGGACTGTGATCTGGTTAAATATTATCGCAAAGCTGCGCAAATTCGGCAGGACTTAAAAAATCAAGAGGCTTGGTTACAAGGGGCTTATTTTTATGAAGCATTGGCCGATGTTTCTCCTATTTTAAGAGCGTTTGCAAAAAAAGGGTCAAAAGCTCGGCCATATCCGAAAAAGCCTTTTGATTTGAATGGTCGAGGCGATAAAACCGAGCAAAAGAAAGCCGAAGAGAAAAGTGACGATAAGGCAAAGAAATATATGGAAGCCTTTGCACTTGCTCATAACAGGAAATTTCAAGAGCAGAAGGGTGGTGGAGTAAATGGCCGATAATGTTGAAATTCAGGGCTTAGAGTTTCAAATTCAGGAGAACAGTGAAGGTGCTGTTTCCGGGATTAACAATCTCAAAAAGGCTCTGAGCGGTTTGAAGGGTGCTACTGGTGCCAGTGTTACCGGCCTGAATGCTACCAGTAAGAGTATTCGGGAATTGAAGAATGCCCTTTCCGGTCTGAATAGCGGAGATGTGTCTAAGAAGTTGACTCAGATCGCTACGGGTCTGAAAGCCTTGGAGTCGGCCAAGAACATTAAGATTTCCAGTTCTATTGCCAATCAGTTAAACGCCCTGAATGCGGCTCTGGCAAATGTCCGGTGGACGGACGGCGATAAGCTCAGAACCCTTGCTGATGGCCTGCGTCCCCTGTCTGAGTTGGGTAAGGCCAATATGACCACCTTTATCAATCAGCTCAAAAAGCTCCCTACCGTGATTGAGGAATTGGAAAAGGCTGATATTGATAAGTTTACCCAGCAGATGAAAGAATTGGCCGCAGCTATGAAGCCCTTTGCGGATGAAATGCAGAAAGTGTCCAATGGCTTCTCTGCGTTCCCTTCGAGAATTCAAAGGCTGATTAGAAGCACGGAGCAGTATAACGGAACAGTCAGACGGGCTACCAATAGTACCAGCGCATGGAACAAAGTAGCAAACGGCCTGAAATTCGGCACGATGATTTATGGCCTAAGTCGGTTGGCCTCTATGATCGGCACGGCTATCACAAAGTCCAATGAGTATCAGGAGAATTTGAACCTGTTCACTGTGGCTATGGGTGAATATGTTCAGGAAGCCTTTGACTACGGACAGGCCGTAAGTGAGGTTCTTGGTATTGACCTATCTGACTGGATTAGAAATCAGGGTGTGTTCAATACCCTTCTGACCGGTTTTGGTGACACGGCGGAGAGAGCGGCCCTTATGAGTAAGAACCTGACTCAGCTGGGTTATGACCTATCCTCTTTCTTCAACATTTCTGTTGAGGACGCAATGCAGAAGTTACAGTCCGGTATCTCCGGTGAGTTGGAGCCGTTACGCCGGTTGGGTTACGATCTCTCTCAGGCCCGGTTGGAAGCCGTTGCCCTGTCCCTGGGAATTGATAAGAGCGTTATGTCCATGACTCAGGCTGAAAAGGCCGAGTTGCGGTACTACGCTATCATGACTCAGGTGACTACCGCCCAGGGGGATTTGGCAAGAACCTTGGAGTCCCCTGCCAATCAGCTTCGTATTCTGTCCGCTCAATTTAATATGGCGGCACGATCCATCGGCAATATCTTCATCCCGGCTCTGAATGCTATTCTTCCCTATGCAATCGCTGTTGTTGAAGTTATCCGGGAGATCGCTGACGCAATCGCCTCTCTGTTTGGGTTCGAGTTAACTGAGGTTGATTACTCCGGTATCACGGCAGGAGCCAGCGGAGCCGGTAGCATGGCCGACAGTCTTGATGAAGCTGCGGGAGCGGCTAAGAAGTTGAAGCAGTACACCGCTGGGTTTGATGAACTGAATGTGTTTTCTCCTGATAGCGGAAGTGCCGGTTCCGGTGTTGGGGCCGGAGGCGGTAACGGCTTTGATTTCGAGCTTCCCGAGTATGACTTTATCGGGGAAGCAATTCAAACACGAGTCGGTGAAATTAAAGCCATGATTGAGAATAGCCTTGCGGATATAACCGCTGTGGTTTCCGGCTTTTCCTTGGCTATCGGAACAATTATGGTTTTGACCGGTGCAAATATTCCTCTTGGATTGGGGCTTATGGTCATGGGAGCAGCTGGCCTTGTCGGTACGATTTCTGCAAATTGGGGGAGCATGAACGGTCAACTGGCAAGCACTCTTGCTACGATTACCGGTATGCTGGGAGGCTTCTTCCTTGCTCTTGGTGCGCTTCTGACATTTACAGGGGCAAATGTACCTCTTGGCATTGCTTTAATGGCGGTTGGAGCAGTAAGCCTTGTTACTGCGGTAGCTGTGAACTGGCACGCAAGCGACACACCGTTAAAGGACGCACTTGCCACTCTGACCGCTATCGTAGGGGGTTCCCTTTTAGCAGTAGGCGCACTTTTGGCGTTTAGTGGAGGGAGCGTTCCCCTTGGCATTGCACTTATGGCGGCTGGTGCTATTTCGATTGTAGGCTCTGCGGCCTTGAATTGGAACGGCATGAATGAACAGATCGGAACAATCATTGGCACTCTTACTGGTATGGTAAGCGGTGCATTGCTTGCTTTGGGTGCGCTCTTTGTGTTTACCGGAGTAAGTTTGCCTCTTGGTCTTGCTCTCTTAGCGGCTGGTGCTGTAAGCCTTGTGACTTCGGCAACCGTAAATTGGCAGTCTACGAATGATACCATGTCTACCGTTTTGGGAACGCTGACTGCTATTGTCGGAGGCGCAATGCTGGCTGTTGGTGCGTTACTGACTTTTGGAGGTGTAAACCTTCCTCTCGGTCTGGCTCTTATGGCGGCTGGTGCTATTTCACTGGTTACTGCGGCTGTGGTTGACTGGACATTTGTAGTCACTACGGTAAAAACAATTTTGCAAGAAATTGGAATTGCCGCTGGTGCCGCTTTACTGGCTCTCGGTGTCATGCTGACATTAAGCGGAGGTGCCCTACCTCTCGGTATCGGTTTGATTGCCGCTGGTGCCGCCACTCTTGCGGCGGGTGTGGCTCTGAACTGGAACTACATTCTGACTACAATCAAAAATGTTCTGAAAGAAATCGGAATTGCCGCTGGTGGAGCATTAGTTGCACTCGGCCTCATGCTAATTGTGACCGGTGTTGGATTACCTCTCGGTATCGGCCTCCTTTTAGCAGGTGCCGCAACAATGGCCACATCGGTAGCACTAAATTGGGATTTCTTTGCAGATAAAATCCAGCAAATGCTTGACGGCATTACAGCTGTTTTCAAAGGCTTCGTTAATGGAGGACTTGGGTTATTCGAGAATTTCATTAACGGTGTAATTGGTATCGTCAACAATGTTATCAGCTTCATAAACGGTCTGGTAGGAATTTTGGGTATTCACATTGATCTTATCCCGGAAGTATCTATCCCAAGACTTGCTACTGGTGGCTTCGTTGATGAAGGCCAGCTCTTTATCGCAAATGAGGCCGGAGCAGAGATGGTCGGTGCCATGGGGCGAAGAACAGTTGTAGCCAATAACGAACAGATTGTGGAAGGTATCTCCGCAGGCGTAACCGTTGCCAATGATGGCGTGATCGCCGCTATCTACGCACTCATGAACCTCATTGAGGACAAGGATTTGTCGGTGTCCATCGGTGATGATGTGATTGGCCGGTCTTATGACCGGTACAGCAGAAACAGAGGTGTCCGTGTGAACAGCGGAGCATTCTCGAACGCTTACTAAGGGGGTAGGGATATATGGCTTCTTTCATCAAGATCAACGGTCGTGATTATCCCTGCCCCCGAAGGGGCTTAGAAATGATGGTCGCTACCATAGTGGACTCTGCCCGGAATGCAAATGCCGTGGTAGTAGGACAGGTAGTAGGCCGTGAACAGCAGAAGTTAAACAATTTGGAATGGGCTTATCTGACTGCGGAACAGTGGTCGGCTATTTTGAAAGAGTTCTCCAATTTCTATGTAACAGTCAGTTACCCGGACATGGTGAACAACACATGGACTACCCGGAAGATGTACCCCGGAGATCGTACCGCAGAGCCGTTCCACCTTGACCCTGTGACACAATTACCCATTGACTACATTAACTGTAAAGTCAATCTCATTGACTGCGGCGAACCGCTCTAAGGAGGGATAGGAGCATGAAATCTGTCAGCAACGCTTATAAGGCCAGCATGAAAGCCATGCTCCGAAACCGTTCCTATGTTCGTATCACCTTCGGCAATGTGGACACCACCGCAGCTACGGACGGTGAGTGGGAAAGCAATGGTGCGGCAAGTATCTCCGAATTTGAAACGGTGGATTACGCCTATCAGTACGGAGATACCTATGCCGCTTTAGAGTTAAACCGCTGGGCTTTGGACGGCAAGACCCTGATCGTCCCTACCGGGGAGGCTGTGCAGGACGGCTTTATTTCGAGCCTCATGAGTGACGCTGATGGAAATTTCAGTACCCCTCCTGTCATTACACGGGAGTTCTCCCTAAAGCATATATTCCCCGGCTTAACCTTGACCTTTGACACCAGACAGCAGGAATGGCCGCTGGAAGTGACTGCTGATTTCTACCTGAATGGAGAAGTAGTGGACACTCAGACAGTTTCCATTACCAGTGTTCAGACCACGGTCACTACCACGGCCACGGAGATAGACAAGGTAACAATTACCTTTGACCGGTGCTTGCCCTACCGCAGACCCCGCTTGGAGAATGTGCTTTACGGCCTGAATGTCCAATTCGTGAACAAGGATATTGTTTCCACTCAGCAGAAGCACGATGTTGACCCCCTGAGTCGGAGATTGCCGACAGAAACAATGCAATTCACGATCTTGGATTATGAACACAAATATGACCCGGATAACCCGGCTGGTATCTACGCCTATGTGGATAAGAATTCTCCCATTGAAATCCAATTCGGCTATGAGTTACCGGACGGCTCTGTGGAATGGCTGAAACCGGACAATTATGTTTTGAATGCCAAGCCCAGCGCACAAAACAATCAGGCCACCTTCAACGGAACCGGGTTGATCGGAAGTCTGACCGGGACTTTCTACAAGAGCAAACTCGGTTCCAAGAGCCTTTACGACATGGCCCAGGAAGTTCTTCTGGACGCAGGATTAACCCTGACAGAGCAAGGTGAAAATCCCTGGGAGATTGATGACGCTCTAAAGGATATGTTTACCACGGCGGCTCTTCCCATCGACACCCACATGAACTGCTTGCAGCTTATCGCTCATGCGGCCTGTTGCCGCCTCTATACGGACGATGACAACATTATCCATATCAGACCCTTTGGTGTTACCGTCATCGGCATATACAACGGCGTGTGGGCCGATAACGGCCATGTTTGGTTCAGTGAGTGGGACACGATTGATAAGGGCAACACAGCAGAGAATACCTACGCCACTTTCGAGTTAAACCGGTGGACGCTGGGTGGTGACAGTCAGATCATTCTTCCCGACAGCAATGCCGGTCAGAGAGGTTATATCAGTGAGGCCATGACCGGAGCGGACGGGTCTTTCACAAATCCCCCGGTCTTTACAAAGACCTTCGATGTGCCTCACGATCTCCCGGTCTTGGCACTTCGCTTTGATACGGTACTCAATGAATTTCCCGGTGCGGTTCAGGTGAAATATTACCACGATGATACTCTGCTTGATACCCAGACCGCAGCTATTGACTCCGTGGAAGTGTATGTGTCCTCCAATCTGGCAATCGAGTGTACCAAAATTGAAGTGACCATGATTGGGAACCTCCCCTACCGGAGAGGCCGAGTCACAAAGGTCTATTACCGGGAAACTGATTTCACTCTGGACTTTACCTCCATTGGAGAGAACAGCCAGAAGATTTCCAAGATTGACGAGTTGAAATCTGTTTCTGTTGCTCGGTATTCCTACACGGCCTCCAATGACACTTCCACACTTTATGAGGGAACGACCACCGAAACTGAGCTTCATGTTGAGTTCTCTGGTCTTGCACAAGATGTTCAAATCTCTGTATCTGGTGGGACACTGGTATCTTCCAATATCTACGCCAGAGCTGCGGACTTAGTGTTATCCTCCGGCACTAAGACCGTAACGATCACAGGCAAAACACTGACTGAGAATTCGGTGGTCGTTTCCTACCCCGTTGCTCAGTCCGGCGAGATCGACAAGGAGGAAAATCCCCTTATCACCAATGATACGATGTGTCAGGCTCTTGCCAATCATGTAAAGAGTTATCTGCAAATGCGGAACACCTATGAGGCCAGTTACCGGGGAAACCCGGAAATGGAGGTGGGTGACATTATCGGCTTGCAGACCCTCTACACTGATGAAATGGACGCTCTGATCTTGGTGGACGAAATCACTTTTGACGGCTCTTTGAGCGGAAAGATGACGGTGAAAGGCTTGATATGAGTGTAATTGATAATCTAATTTTCGACAGAACCCAAGCCGATGTTGACCGTGTATTTGAACTGAAAAACAAAATCCTGACCGGGGGAGGGCTTTCCGCCCTCACCTCGGAGGAACAGACAGAATACATGGCCGGAATGAAAGGGGCTTATAACTACACCGATTTCAACCGGATTGGGGAGGCAATCTCCTATCTGGTAGAACGCATGAAAGCCCTGGCTATCTACGATGACAGCATTATCCCGAAGGTGGATTGGGCGGTGGGAGATTGGCCCACGCAGAGTCAGATTTCCAATCTTCTGACCTGTCTGACCAAACTGAGAGCCAAACTCAATCTACCGGCAAATGCCCCTTCTGTCCCTGGGTCTATGGACTACATGACCTATCAACTGGCAAATGACATTGAGCAGTTGCTTTTCATGATCGACAGCAGAGTGACACAAACAACCGCTCCCTTCCCCTACACAGGGGTTCGGTACTGCGGACAATAAAAAGGAGGAACATGAAACGCTATGAAAGACACCACCATCAAGGGCAATGGAAAGTCCAGTATCATTCGGGCACCTTCCGATATGCCCGCTACCTTCGAGGAATGGAGGCAACAGCTGATCGCCGGAAACGGCTACTTAGATGTTGTTCTAAATACCGACACCACCGGTGCAAACGCCGGTTGTGATGTGGTGGGAACACCTCTGAGCAAAGCAAATCTGCTGGACGACACTACGAAAGCGGCACTGGAACTGGATGGGCCTGACCCCACGGTGAATGACGCTCTCTACGCCCTGAGCCAGAAGGGTTCTCCTGCTGAGTGCCATGTCTACGCCGATAACGGCACCACCGTTACCATGACCAAGGGAGATACCGTGCTTTCCGCTGTGGCTTCCGGTGGAGAAGCAGTCCTCTATCCTGCTGAACTTGGCGATTGGTCTATCCAGTACACCTACGGCGGCTCTCAAAAGACTAAGACCTACACGCTGGAAGTCATTGGTATTGTCTATGTCTACCCCTTCAATATCACGGGCACCTTGGAGCAAACCGATTGGTCTGAAATCGCTCTGTGTTCTCAGTTCGGACAGGCTAAGAATTATTTCTCTGTGGGCGATCAGAAGACCGTCAGTATTAACGGCACGAACTACAAGGTACAGATTATCGGCTTTGACCACGATCAGTTGACCTCCGGTGGAATGGCCGGTATCACCTTCCAGCTTGTGGACTGCCTCAATCAGACCGCTCAGATGAACAGTTCTAACACGAACGCCGGTGGCTGGAACAGTTCTGCCATGCGTACTCGAATGAGTACTTACCTGAGTCAGTTACCCGCAGCTCTGCGAAATGTTATTAAGACGGTCAACAAACGGACTTCCGCTGGCAATCAGTCCTCTTCTATTCAGACTACTCAAGATAAGTTGTTCCTGCTGTCTGAGATTGAGATTTTCGGTGCTACCACCCACTCTTTTGCCGGTGAAGGTACTCAGTATGAGTATTATGCCGCTGGGAACACCACGATCAAAAAGGTCAATGGTTCTGCGGGCTTCTGGTGGGAGCGTTCGCCCAGAGGCGGCAACACCAGCAGTTTCTGCCGTGTGTACGACTCGGGGTTGGCGGTGGGAGCGTTCGCCTTTTAGCGACTTCACCTACAATTTCTGCTATGTGAGCGACTCGGGTTACGCCAACTATAACTACGCCAGCCACTCGTATGGCGTGTCCTTCGGCTTCTGCGTTTAATCTGTCATCCACAAAAATCCCGCCCCGGAAGGGGCGGTGTAGGAGGGTAAAATGTCAGTCCCAAAATTTATGCGGGGAGAAAGCAATGTGCAGTTCATTGAAACCGCAAGACGCTTAGAACTTCACGCTTTCTCCGTAGTCACGAAAGCACCGAAACGGTACGGCCCATACCTTCTCTATCCGATCATGCACCTGTGTTCTACGGTTCATGACGAGGTGAGAGCGGCCAATAACATCTACCCCACAAACAAGCATGAAGCACAAATGCGCCGGGACTGTCTTACCAGAGCCAATATTGCCCTGCAAAACCTCAGTCCGAAGTTAGCCCTTCTCTATGACGCTATTCTCCAAAACCCGGAAAAGTACCCTTGGATTGACCACGCTATTCAGGAGTTCGGAGAGTATATCGTGGATGAAGCCAAGCTGATTTCCAGTGTGAAGAAATCTGATCGGAAGAGATACAAAGACCTTCCCGATTAGTTTTCTCTGATATGGGTCAAGTCCTGTTAAACCTTGCCTGTTCTGCGAACAACTGGTGGGAGCGTTCGCCTAATAGCGACAACACCAACAATTTCTGCAATGTGAACAACTCGGGTAACGCCAACAATAACAACGCCAGCAACTCGAATGGCGTGTCCTTCGGACTCTGCAACTTCGTATAGGTCAGTCGTAGTAACCCCATTGGGTGAAATCAGTACCTTTTGCAGAGGGAGGACTTGTACCCTGCCTATTGGCTAAAACTTCCGGGCACATCGTTTGAAATGCGCCCACCCCCGAAAGGGGCACTCCGATGTAATCAGCCGGACGCTTCTTGCATGGTGAGTGATGTATGGTAACTCATTTCATGGCTGGTATTACTACGCAGTTAGAACCCATACCCAACAATCATACTGTACGGAGGGAAATCTTTTTCATGACAAGTGCGGAGAGAAAAGAAATCCGTTATCAAAGAAGAAAGGCCAAACGGGAAGAGGCTCGTAAAAAGCGAAGTATGGCCTGTGGCGATTTTGAAGAGGTCTTTTCTTTCCGACACCTATATCTTTCGGGAAAGAAGTGCTGTAAAGGTGTTTATTGGAAATCTTCTACACAACGCTATATCGGCAATATCATCCCGAATATTGCCCTGACAGCGAAATCGCTGAACGAGGGTAATTTCTACCACCGTGGCTTCCATGAGTTTACCATCATGGAACGTGGTAAGAAACGGTATATCCGCTCTGTCCATATCACCGAACGGGCCGTGCAAAAGTGCCTGTGTGATTACTGCATTGTCCCGATCTATTCATCCTCTTTCATCTATGACAACTCGGCCAGTTTGAAACACCGTGGCATGGACTTCGCCCTGCGGCGTATGATCTGCCACTTGCAGAAGCACTATCGGAAACACGGTCTGGCCGGTGGCATTCTGATTTTTGACTTCAAGAGTTATTTCGATGAAGCACCACACGGCCCTTTAGCTGCGGAAGCAAAGCGGCGGCTCCATGATGACCGTGTACGCTCCCTGCATGACAGCTTCATTGCGGATTTCGGGCCAGTGGGCTTAGGGCTTGGAAGTCAAATCTCTCAGACAAATGCCCTGCTTCTTCCAAGTCCGATTGACCACTATTTCAAGGAAAAACTTCGGATTAAAGGTTATGCCCGGTACATGGACGATGGGTATGCCATTCATGAGGACATTGATTTTCTCAGAACCGAAGGAATGTTTGGGCTGGAAGAAATGACCCGGAAGTTAGGTCTGCGGCTGAATTGGAAGAAAACACGGGTTATCCCGCTGGCTGATTTCTACCGGTGGTTGAAGACCAAGTTTATCCTTACCCCGAGCGGAAAGGTCATTTTGAAGATGAACCCGGACTCTACCAAGATCATCCGGCGTAAGCTGCGAACCTTTCATGGAAAGTGGGAAAGAGGTGAGATGACGGTTGCGGACATTCGGAGTTCCGTAGAGAGTTATCACGGGCACATGAAGCGAGGAAACAGTTTTAAGGTGCGAGAGAACACCAATCAGTATTTCAAATCCATGTTCGGCTTCTATCCGAACAAGAAAGGCTGGGAAAGAAATGTATCGAATTCTCAAAGATGGAACACCTCTGGCAACGGTGACAACCCCTGTGTGGGTCAGAATGCAGAACAACGGGTGCTACGGCCTATGCACAGAGGAACAGGCACACGGCATTGTGATCGAGGGGTCTGTGTACCACATTGAGGGTAGGAGCGAACTGGAAGGAAAAGAAACCGTGAGCGTGACCACGATCAGCGAGGTTGCCTACCAGAAGGAGCAAGAGGCCATTCTTAAAGGCAAGGCAGAACAGGCCGATGTGGACGCTATTGCGGCGGCAATCGAGAGGGGGTTATCTCTGTGAACGAGAAAATGTTGAACGCTCTGTCCAGTGCAATTTATATGTCCCGGCTCATGCTGGAAGGGAAACAGGTTGAGGAAGATGACCAGAAGATCAGGGCTTCCGGGCTTTACCTCGATTGGGTGAAGGGAAATCACACTGTCGGAGAAATTTTCAACACCCATGCCGGGGACGGCCTTGGCTCTGAATGGGAGCAAACCTGGGAGTGTTTTCAGGCTTACGACAATGCGGTGTACCCGGACATTGTTCCCGGAAATGCCGCATGGTACACCTTCAACCGGCCTCTGCATGGCAAAAGCCCGGACACGGCCCGTCCCTATGTTCCTGTCCAGGGCGCACATGATATGTACCGCCAGGGAGAGTTCATGGTGTGGACGGACGGGAATATCTACGAGTGCATTGACCCCAATGGGACTGCTTATAGCCCCGGAGATTACGCCGCCGCTTGGCAGAAATGGGAGGGCTGATAATGGAGGCTATCATTGTCGCACTTGTTTCTGGTGGGATTACTCTGGTGGGTGTCCTGATCGCCAATAGCAAAACTCAGGCCGTCATGGACACCAAACTGGAAGAGTTGACCCGTGAAGTCCGGGAACACAACAATTTTGCCAAGCGAATGCCCGTGGTGGAGGAACAAATCAAGGTTATCAATCATCGGATTTCTGACTTAGAAGAGTTCCATAAGCCGGATTGACTGAAATGATTTAGTGTACCCACAAAATAATTTTAGTGTATCTTAGTGAGTTTAGTGATAAATCTAAGGCTTTTGCAGAAAAGTCCTCTATATAGAGCGTTCTATAAGAGGGTTTATACACGAAAAATGGAAAATGGGCGGTAAAATTGCCCTCAATCCCTTGTGGCGCAAGGGTTTTCGGTAGTGGGAGATTTATCACTAAAATACTCACTAAAATTGGAAAGGAGAACATTATGGAAAACATCATCAAGCGTCTGTCCACTCTTCTGTCTGTCAAGAGTCTGGTTACACTGGCTCTTACCGCTGTATTTGCGTACATGGCGTGTACCAATCAGATCAGTCAGGACTTCATGACCATCTATGCGGTCATCATTGCGTTCTACTTCGGCACTCAAAGCCAGCGCACACAAGACCTGCTGGACAGTGCCGGTAAGGAGGAATAAGTCATGATGAAAGCAACTGAACTGGTCAACAAGGCCATTGACATTGCGAAGAACTACAAAACGCTGTATGTCATGGGGTGCTTCGGTGCCCCCATGACTGCGGCCAACAAGAAGAGGTACACCACCAATCACTCCTACAACAAAGCTGCGGCCCGGGTGAAGATGATTAACGCCGCTTCTGAGGACACCTTTGGATTTGACTGTGTGTGTCTTATCAAGGGTATCTTATGGAGCTGGGATGGCGATAAGAACGCTACCTATGGCGGTGCCAAGTATGCCTCCAACAATGTTCCTGATATTGGGGCAGACAGTATGATTAAGAAGTGCCCTGACGCTTCTACTACCGGCTGGGACAGCATGGAGGTCGGTGAGGTGGTGTGGACTACCGGCCATATCGGTATCTACATCGGTGACGGTCTGGCTGTTGAGTGTACGCCCAAGTGGAAGAACTGTGTGCAGATCACCGCTGTTGCCAATATCGGCTCTAAGAGCGGCTACAACGCCCGGACATGGAAGAAGCACGGTCATATCCCTTATGTGGAGTACAGCGGCCAGACGGAGGCTCCTACGCCCGATAAAGACACTCCTTCTACTCCTGCTTCCGGTAAGGAGGTCAAGGCTACCGGTGTGGCTACTGGCTTTGACAAATCTCTGGCCGGGACTTATACCGTGACCGCCGCAAGCGGCCTGAATGTGCGGAATGCAGCTGGCACGAACAACAAAGTTCTGGTGGCTATCCCCAAGGGTACTAAGGTTCAGAACTACGGTTACTACACTCTGGTAGGCGGCGTGAAGTGGCTGTATGTGAAGTTCACCTACAACGGCGTGACCTATATCGGATTTGCGTCTGCGTCCTACTTGAAGAAGTGAGGTTGAGATCATGGGCGGCAAGCGAGTAGCCAAGAAGCCGAAGAAGAAAATCAAGAAGAGAACCCTCTTCACGGTTTTCTCTATGTTCAATCTGTTCTGGTACACCGTGGCCGTTCTGGTTGCCAATTTCCACGACCACATGATTTCCTCAGAATTGACCGTGGCATGGTTCTCAGCGTGGACGGTGGAATTGGCCCTGCTTTTTGGTATCAAGATCAAGGACAAGTCTTCCGAAGATGAAGCTGTGGGGTGATAGAATGCAAGTGCTGACAGACCTGACATTGGACAAGCTGATAAATCTGTATGTCGGTGTTGTGACCCACGATAAGAAGCAGCTCATTGAATGGGATGACCACCGGAGAACCCCTCTCTATGAGTTGAAGAAGAGAACCTTGGCTCAGGACACCATGATACTCGGGGCACTTCGATGTGCCAAGGCTAATGGATTTACCGGCGAAGAGGGCTGACCCCATTGAAGAGTCGAACTTTTTCGATGGAGAGTCGAACCCCAAAATGGACAAAAAGAGGACACTCCCTGCCATTTACGGCAAGGAGTGTCTTTTTGTTTGAACGAAAATCGTCCCCCACACAAAGCAGAGTTCGGATTTGCGCTCAATGGTGGAGGCGGGGAGAGTCGAACTCCCGTCCGAAAACCCTTCCATGGAAACTTCTCCGGGCGCAGACGGTTATTGCGGGAGTCTTGCTCTCCCTGTTCCCGTCACCCTGGGCAAGCCGTCACGCCCAGGGGTCTGGTGAGCTTCATGATTCATGGCCGGCGCAAAGCTTTGCCGGCGCACGTGCACCACGAAACGACGCCTGTTCCCGGGCCGTGGTCCTCCCGGGTCAGACGGCCGCTATTTAAGCAGCGGCGAGAACGGTATCGTTATCGTTCTTTAATTTATAAGTTGCCTGTTTTAAGGATGACAGACACATCCGCCCGCTATTCCTGCACCCATGTCCCCGTCGAAACCAGTACGCCCCCCTATATAAAATAGGTTGGAACCGGCCGGTCCCACAGGTCAAGTCTGGCCCGACCTGTGGGAGGGCTGGATACAGTCGTTGCAAAAATCCCGAAACGGAACGCTCGATTACAGCTTTTCGGGTTCGGGGTAGTCCACGCCGAAGGTCTCCACGGTGACCTTCTTCATGCGCTGGTCGGCCTTGGGCTTGTCGTTCATGCCGGTCTTGGTGGCGGCGATGCGGTCGACCACGTCCATGCCCTCGGTGACCATACCGAAGGCGGCATACTGGCCGTCCAGGAACTCCCCGTCGGCGTGCATGATGAAGAACTGGCTGCCGGCGGAGTCCATGGCCTGGGCGCGGGCCATAGACAGCACGCCGCGCTTGTGGCTGA
>ERZ779885.432-NODE-432-length-47786-cov-6.530159_pt1 | contig 47786 bp, 41 predicted proteins | sample MGYA00511554_ERZ779885 | MGnify/ENA primary metagenome ERZ779885 (study PRJEB29588, sample SAMEA2160998) | human gut metagenome | biome: human gut; feature: human-associated habitat; material: faeces | place: Denmark | collected 2008/2010 ... | reverse complement strand
CAATGGGCTTATAGCCCTAGTACAAACCACCCGTTTAACGGGTGGTCATGACTTTAAGAGAAAGGAAGGGAACACTATGAAAAGATCATGGAAGAAGAAGGCGTACGTATGGACGATGGCTGCTGCGATGACCGTTTCTTACATACCGCAGTATTCATTTGCGGAGGAAACTACTGAAAATATTAAACAGGAGACGCAGACACAGACATTAGAAGAGCAGACGCTCTTGGAGAACCTGACATCAGAGGCTTTAGCGACAGAGAGTATCCCGGATACTACACCAGAGACTACTATAGGAGCACCAACAGAAAGTGTCCCAGAGACGTCTTTGCAGGTTCCAACTGAAAGTGCATCAGAAAGTGTACCGGAAACGTCCTCCCAGACACCTAGTGAAAGTGTAACACCGACATCATCACAGGAAGAATCTTCCACGCAGGAAAGCACACCACAAAGCAGTGCAGAGGCTAGCACCGAGGAAGAAACTAGCGAGGAAGAGAGTACAGAAGAAACTACCGAGGAAACTACAGAGGAAACTACACCAGAGGAGACGACAACGGAGGAACCAGAGTGGTCTGAGCAGGCACCTAAAGAGGATACAAAGGGACTTACATTTAGCTTTAGCGAGGATGGACAGACTGTCAGCATTACAGGATTTGACGGTTCAAGAAGTGTTGTTGAGATTCCAGAAACTTATGGCGGTGCAAAAGTTACTTCCATAGCAGCAGGTGCATTTCGCGGACAGACCATGATTACTGACGTGGTGATTCCAGAGGGCGTTACTTATATAGGAAGAGAAGCATTTGCAGGATGCAGCGCTCTTGTTCGCGTACAGATTCCGACAAGTGTTACGCAGGTAGGTGCCAATTTATTTGAAGGCACACCATATGATTCAACACTGACTGGAGAGCTTGTATATATTAACAGTATCCTATATCGCTGTCAGAGCGATGCAGTAACTGTTTCTATCAGGCAGGGAACGACTGTTATTGCTGAGGAAGCTTTTATTAATCGTGTTAATTTAGCAGCCATAGTCGTGCCGGACGGCGTAAGCTACATTGGCTCTAACGCATTTAAAAACTGCAGTGCTTTAAGTCAGATTGAGATTCCAAAGAGTGTGCGTGATATTGTGGCAAATGCATTTGACGGAACAAAATGGTATGAAGATCGAAAGCATGAGATGATTTATATCAATGATTTGCTGTATCGTGTGCCGGCTGAGATTATAGTGCAGTCAGAGCAGCCGACCGGACATTTAAGTGACAAGGATGCAGCCGAGCTGGCAAAATCAGGTGTGGCAACACAGATTGTTCCTTATACAGATGTTATTGTTCAAGGAGAAACTACAACGATCTGTACACTTGCATTTGCTAATACGCCAGTTCAGAAAGTACAGCTGCCGTCAACACTTACGACAATTCGCTATGGTGCATTCCAAAATTGTACTGCATTAAAACAGATTACACTTCCAGAGAGCATGACATTTATTGAGGGCGGAGCGTTCCAAAATTGCAGCGCACTTTCTTCGATTTCGGTTCCGCAGAACGTAACATATCTTGGTGCAAGTGCATTTTCTGGCTGTACAAGCCTTACATCTGCGACATTGCCGCAGGCAATTACAAGAATTAGTTCTGGTTTATTTGAAAACTGCAGTTCACTCACAACAGTGCAGGCTTCGAGTGCGCTTACGTCAATTGGAAGCCGTGCCTTTGCAGAAACATCTGCACTTTCTTCATTTACATTTCCACAGACGCTGACAGCAGTTGGCGCAGAGAGCTTTACAGGCTCTGGTATTGTAACTGCTAACTTGCCGCAGAGCGTAACTTATCTTGGAGCAGGAGCATTTGCTGATTGTACAAAGTTAGTCTATGCGCAGGTGCCGGCGGCGATTCAGGCTATAAGAGAGCGTACCTTCCGCAACTGTACAGAGTTGAAGAATGTATCGATTCCAGAGGGTATTCGCTACATTGGTGCGGCTGCATTCCAAAATGACGTATCACTTCAGACTGTTGATTTTGCACAGTCACTTCTTACGATCTGCGACAATGCATTTGAGGGAAGCGGTGTTGGCGAGGGTCTTGTGCTTCCATCAGCTCTTCGTACAATAGGAAGCCGTGCATTTGCAGGCTGTATGCGTCTTACATCACTTACTATTCCGGCAGATGTCAGAAAAATGGGAAGTCAGGCATTTGCAGATGGATCATCACCATCAATTGTGTGTGCATTTAGCCGTACAACATATATGAGTAAGCTGGCTTCTGGATGGGCAGCTGATTGGGGCAGCGGCCTTGGTGCACTTACATTTACAGGCGGTGCTGTAAATGATGAGCAAAAGGCAGCGTTTTTACAGATGATCTGTAAGCTTGTTCCAGATTTTAATGCATCAGAGGCAAATGGCACTTTGTATTCTGGCATCATTGGACGTCTTGGTGTTAGTGCAAAGGCAGGCGGTGAGGCAGCCAGCATGCTTGGCATTGCATCAGAACAGGCTCAAGAAGGATGGATTCGCATACCTGAGCTTAGCACAAGAAGAGCTATCTTGAATCTTACAGGTATCTGGATGCAGGATTATTGTCCGGCAAATACAGGTGTTGAGGATGTTTATTATGCAGATGGATGGTATTACATCAATGAAGTTTCATTTGCAGAAACACTTACAAAAGGCTATCTTCCAAAGGGACAAAACGGAAGCGGCTATTCCTTCTTTGATTCCTATGATACTCCAACAGGCATGATGGATGGCGCTGTTACTGTACTTCTTAGTGAATCTGACAATGACTATGGAATTGCAGCGCAGGTTCGCTCTAGTGAAAAGATTACAGACGGACGCTACATAAATGTGTATGAGAGCGTAGAGGAGCGTGAGCTTTCAGAATCCATCAAAGATATCTGGATGACAGAAAGTGCTTCATATCAGTTTGATAACTACAGCAGAATCTTAACTGTTCAGTCACTTGTATCACCAGATGCAGGAATTGAGACTCATTTTCGCTACAGCTGCAAGCCGGGTGAGGATGATGATACATTTACGATGGAGTGGAAGGGAATGGATGAGGCAAATATTGATCAGGTTCGTACCTTTACTGTTAGCGTAGATGAAGAGACTCAGGCAATGAAGCTGACTGATGTGCAGACACAGGAGGAAATTACACTCAATTCGCTTGCACAACAGGCTAGTCAGCCAACAATGTCTGGACAATAATGGCATTAAATCTTTAAGGTTTACTTAAATTTCTCAAAAATTTTACATTACCTATTGACACTATTAAAAAAAAGGACTAGTATAGCAATTGTCCGTAGAAGTGGTAAGAGGAGATCACTTTTGCAGAAAAGGACGTTAACTGTTAAGCATATTTAATAGTTATAAATAGGAGGAACAAAAATCATGAGAAAGTTCGTTACATCTATCGCAGTAATCGCTATGGCAGCAGCAATGATGACTGGATGCGGAAAGACTGATAAGAAGACTACTACCGCAGCTAGCACAAAGGCAGAGGTACAGACTGAGGCTAAGACCGAAGCTAAGACTGAGAAGGAAACCGAGAAGGCTACTGAAAAGGCTACCGAGAAGGCAACTGAGGCTAAGACCGAGGCTAAGTCTGAAGAAGCTTCCAGCGAGGCAGCATCTGAGGAGGCATCTTCTGAGGCTGAGAGCGCAAGCGCAGCAAACTAATTTTTGATTACTACAGATAAAAAATAATAGAAAAGGCAGTTTTGGGAATATTTCCTGAAACTGCCTTTTTTGCACAAATTTAATTAAAAATGTTGATGCTTTCGTGAGAATGTGGTATGGTTTATTAAGTCTAATATTAAGGAAAGGAAATAGTGAGCCATGCAGACATTTCAGATTCACACAAAGAAAAAAAGAGAAGCAACAGGCGATCTCTTTGGTATTTTTTTTGAAGACATTAATCATGCGGCAGATGGCGGACTTTATGCAGAGCTGATCCAGAACCGTGCATTTGAATTTGATCCGATTGACAATAAAAAGTATCATGCACTGTATGCGTGGATGCCTTGTCAGTTAGATGAAAAAAATGGACAGGCAGCCGCAGCAGATGTTTCACTTACCATTCTGACAGATAGTCCTTATACGAAAAAGAACCCACACTATCTTCGTATAACGGCAAATTCGGCAGCCGCAGGTGTAAAAAACCTAGGCTTTAACAGTGGAATTGCACTTGAGGGCGGGGAAACATATCATTTTTCCTGTTATTTAAGAAAAGTAGATGAGCCAGTGACAGTTAAGGCTTGTCTGATTGGAAAAGAAGGACAAATTTATGCATCATGTGAGCTTACAGCAGATGCTTCTGATTGGAAAAAGTATATGGCAGATCTTAAAATTGCAGAAGGCACAAGCTGCACAGATGCAAATCTGGCGCTTGTCTGCATGACACCGGGCAGTGTGGAAGTGGATTTTGTATCACTATTTCCAGCGCACACATATAAGAACCGCCCAAATGGTCTGAGAAAAGATCTATGCGAGATGCTTGAGGCAATGCATCCGAAGTTCATACGTTTTCCGGGAGGCTGTCTTGTACATGACGGACAGCTTGATGAGAATGCAAGAGATTCGATGTATCGTTGGAAAAATACGATTGGACCTGTGGAGGAGCGCCCGGCGAGACGAAATAACTGGGGATATAATCAGACACTTGGTCTTGGATATTATGAATATTTCCAGCTGGCAGAGGATATAGGTGCAGAGCCGCTTCCAGTACTTCCGGCAGCATACGATCCTCATCATCAGAGAAAGGTTCCGCTTGATGAACTTGGTCCGTGGATTGACGATGCACTTGATCTTATTGAGTTTGCAAATGGCGATGAGACGACAGTTTGGGGAAAGAAGCGTGCCGATATGGGTCATCCAAAGCCATTTGGATTACATTATCTGGCAATTGGAAATGAGGAGGTTGGCGAGGGCTTTACCGAGCGCTATCCATATTTTCATAAGGCAATACGTGAAAGATATCCTGATATTAAGCTGATTGGATCAGCAAGTCCATTTGCCGCAGGCGGTGAGTATGAGCGCGGATGGGCAAGTGCAAGAGAATGCGGCTGTGATCTGATCGATGAGCATTACTATATGAATACCGACTGGATGATCGCAAATGTAGATCGCTACGACAATTTCCTGTCATCTGATCCAAAGGTATTTTTGGGTGAGTATGCATCATGGGGCAATCAGTGGGAAAATGGTCTTGCTGAGGCTGCCTTTATGACAGGCCTTGAGAAAAATGTGCATGCAGTTGGACTGGCATGCTATGCACCGATGTTTGCAAATGTGGATTATGTAAATTGGCGTCCTGATATGATCTGGTTTGATAATCATCAGGTGTATGGCTCTGTGAACTATTATGTTCAGAGTATGTTTATGCGCCATCAGGGAACTCATCGCTTAGATTTTACTGTTACAGAGCCAGAACTTGAGCAGACTGCGCGCCTTTTGGCAGAACAAAAAATCCGCGAAAGCGCAAAGACTATAAGCGGTCCAATTCGTGTGTTAGTCAACGAGGGACAGGGTGTGTTCTTTGAGGTGACAGTGAAAAATCATGATACAGGAAAGCTGCATCGTTTTACAGACTGTGTATGCGGAACTGAGAGTGAAAATTGTGCTGCTTCCTATGAAAATGCAGTCGAGACTGGTGTAATTCCAAAGGATTGGACAAATTATACGCTTACCATGAAGGCAAAAGAGACTGAAGGCAAAAAGGGCTTTCTTGTTTATCTTGGAGAAGCATCTGATCATATGCTCTGGACGCTTGGCGGCTGGCAGAATCTGGACATCAGCATGGAGCATTTTAAAAATGGCAAGGGAGCATGCTTAAGTGAGGCAATGTTCTCGGCAGAGAAGGATCATGAGTATGAGCTGATGCTTGTTGTAAAGGATCGCACTATGAAGGTCTATGTGGATGGTGAGGAATATCTTGATACAATTGACAAGATTCCTGTGCCAAAGCCACTGTATGTATCTGCAGCGCTTGATGAGACAACTAGTGATGTGATTGTAAAGGCGGTAAACATTACTGGAAATTCACAGACAGCGCAGATTGCACTTGATGGTGTAAATGGCACACATAACGTGCTTGTAGAGAAGATGGCTGCAGCATTGTCTGATGAAAATACAATGGAGAATAAAAAATGTGTTGTTCCGGCTGTGAGCGAGGAAACTATTCCAGACGGCACATTTACGCGCACTTTTGAGCCATATTCATTGACCATTCTTAGAATCCGCCAATAATAAAAACAGACGTTTTGCAGGAAAGGTTTTGCAATGTTATACATGATTAATCATGGTGCCGTCTCTTATGGGGCGAACACCATCTTAACGAATATTAATTTTGAAATCAACGCCGGACAGAAAATTGCCGTCGTTGGAAGAAACGGCTGCGGAAAGACAACTCTTTTAAAGCTGATTGAGGGTGAAGTTGCACTTGAGAAGCGAGACAGCGATGAGGATATTTATATCGCAAAGAGCGGAAATCCGGTGATCGGTTATTTAAAGCAGATCGCGTTTGCAGATGAGACAATTTCTATGGAGACTGAGGTGCGAAAGGTGTTTGAGCCGTACCGCGAAAAGCAGCGCGAGCTAGAAGCACAGCGCCAGATCATGGAATCAGATCCATCTGAGTTAAATATCCGAATCTATACCCAGATGCAGGAGCAGTTTACTGATATGGGCGGCTACTACTATGAAAAAGAGTATGAGACTATGCTTCGCAAATTTGGTTTTACCGAAGCTGACAAGAAAAAGCCGCTTAGGGAATTTTCAGGCGGACAGCAGACAAAGCTTGGATTTATCAAGATGCTTCTTTCAAAGCCGGATATTCTTCTTTTGGACGAGCCGACTAACCACCTTGATATCGAGACAATTGAATGGCTTGAGAATTATTTAAAGGCGTATAATAGGGCTGTTGTTATCGTATCTCATGATAGATTATTTTTGGATCGTATTGTGGATACAGTATATGAGATTGAGTATGGAATCACACATCGCTACAGTGGAAATTATACCTCCTTTGTGGAGCAGAAAAAAGCAGCCTGGGATAAGCAGGAAAAGGATTATCAGGCACAGCAAAAGGAAATTGCGCGTCTGATGGAGATTGTAGAAAAATTTAAAAATAAGCCGACAAAGGTTGCAATGACACGCTCAAAGCTAAAACAGATTGAGCACATGGAAAAGATTGCACCGCCGCAGCGCTATGATTTAAAGGCATTTCATGCCAATTTCCAGCCTGAGGTTGAGACAGGAAAGGAAGTATTTACTGCCAGAAATCTTCAGATTGGATATGACCGTGTTCTTTCAGAGGTGAATCTTACACTTGAGAGAGGTCAAAAGCTTGGTATTGTTGGAGGAAATGGCCTTGGTAAATCTACGTTTTTAAAGACAATGATGGGGATGATTCAGCCTCTTGGCGGCGAGTATCAGTATGGCATTCGTGTGCAGATTGGATATTTTGATCAGCAGATGGCACATTATACTAGTGATGCCACCGTCATGGATGACTACTGGGCAGAATATCCGAATCTGACGCAGACAGAGGTGCGAAATGCTCTTGGTGCATTCCTTTTTACTGGTGATGATGTGTTTAAGCAGGTCAGCATGCTTTCCGGAGGAGAGCGCGTGAGACTGGCACTCTGTAAGATCTTAAAGAAAAAACCAAACCTTTTGATCCTTGATGAGCCTACAAACCATATGGATATTGTAGGAAAGGAAGCGTTAGAGCAGATGCTAAAGGGATATCAGGGAACACTTGTATTTGTTTCCCATGACCGTTATTTTGTTCGTCAGGTGGCAGATAAGATTTTAAGCTTTGACGGCGGTGTAACGACATATTATCCGTTTGGCTATGAGCAGTACGAGGAGGCGACAGCTGACAAGGACGATCAGGTAAGCTTTGGCAAATATGCAGCTGTTTCACCGGCAGCAAAGCTTGCTATAGAGCAGGAAAAAAATAAGACAGCTGCATCTGCGTCATCAAAGACTCTTTATGCTAATCCGGGAAAGGAGCGCTCACGTTTATCTGCAAAGGTCAAAAAGGCCGAGGCAGCAGTTGAAGCTTGTGAGGAGGCACTTTCAAAGTTACAGGATGAATTAAATGATCCTGCAATTGCAGCAAGCTACAGTAAGCTGCAGGAGGCACAAAAGAAGGTCGACGCTAAAGAAGAGGAGCTCAATGGACTGATGGAAGTATGGGAGCAGGCTAGTGCCGAGCTCGATGCGTTCGAGGAGTCCTTAGCTAAATAAAGAAGGAAGAGGGTACTTGGTATGAGTGAGCAATCACAAAAAACTACGGGAATCAGAGACGCCAGAACGCTCGGAATCCCGAAAATGCTGCTGCTTGGAATACAGCACATGTTTGCAATGTTTGGAGCAACGATTCTTGTTCCTATCCTGACAAATGTTTATTTTGAGGGAGAGGGACTTTCGGTTCAGGTAACGTTGATCTGTGCAGGTCTTGGAACGCTGTTTTTCCATCTGTGCTCCAAAATGAAGGTTCCTGCATTTTTAGGTTCGTCGTTTGCATTTTTGGGTGGATTTTCAGCTGTTGCAGCGCTTGATACAGGCATTTTTGCTGACATGACGATGGGTGAGAAGCTTCCGTATGCGTGTGGAGGAATTGTTGTTGCAGGACTTTTATATTTAATTCTTGCACTGATCGTAAAGATTGTTGGTGTAAGAAAAGTAATGAGATTTTTGCCTCCTGTTGTTACAGGACCAATGATCATTTTAATTGGTCTTTCACTGGCAGGAAGTGCTGTTACTAACGCATCACAGAACTGGCTTTTAGCAATTGTTGCACTTGCAATTATTATTATTGCAAACATCTGGGGTAAGGGAATGATTAAGATCATTCCGATTCTTCTCGGCGTTGTAGGTTCCTATGTATTTGCGCTGATTTTAAATGCACTTGGCGTAAAAAATCCAGACGGATCTGCTATTTTAACTTTCACTGAGGTATCTAAGGCTTCATGGGTAGGTTTGCCGCCATTTCAGTTATGCAAATTTGACCTGACTGCTATTCTTGTAATGGCACCGATTGCAATTGCATCAATGATGGAGCATATAGGAGATATGTCTGCTATTTCTGCAACTGTTGGAGAAAACTTTATCGAAGATCCGGGTCTGCACCGCACTCTTGTAGGTGATGGTCTTGCAACGTCTCTGTCTGCACTTGTTGGAGGTCCGGCTAACACAACATACGGAGAAAATACTGGTGTACTTGAACTTTCCAAGGTATATGATCCGCGCGTTATCCGTATTGCAGCTATTTTTGCAGTAATCTTAAGCTTTATCCCGAAGGTATCAGAGATTATTGCATCTATCCCGTCTGCGATTATCGGTGGAGTTTCATTTATGCTGTATGGTATGATTTCCGCAATAGGTGTTAGAAATGTTGTTGAAAATAAAGTAGACCTTACAAAGTCAAGAAATTTGATTATCGCAGCTGTGATTTTAGTAAGTGGACTGGGCTTTTCAAGTGGACTTACATTTACAATCGGTGGAGCTTCCATTACGCTTACAGGTCTTGCAATTGCAGCAATCGCAGGTATTGTTCTGAATGCAATTCTTCCAGGCAATGATTATGAGTTTGGAATGAATGAGAAGGGCGATGAGAATCGCGGTATTCATGCTTAAGGAGTCTTTTTAAATGTTCTTAATGAAATCTTAATCCGTTACCGAATTGAATCTTAATGAGTAAAACAATATAATAAAAAGCAAACAGGAGGAAATGAGAATGCAATATTATATATATTCACTAGTTTGTTTTTTATTGCCGGGAACGGTATGGCTGATTTGGAATAAAGGAATGATAGCAGATAAAGCGTACAAGGTACGACATATTATCTGGATTTATATTTATCTGTTTTACGGGTATCTTGCAGTGCAGGAAGCCGCAGGAATCGGATCGATTTGGGATTTGATCACTTATGGAAAGCTGGATAACAGTATTAATCTGATTCCATTTTCTTCCGAAGGCGCAATGACATATATCTTAAATATCATTATGTTTATGCCGCTTGGATTTTTATTGCCACTTATCTGGGAAAATTTCAGAAATGCAAAAAAAGTAGTTTTGATGGGATTTCTGATGTCATTGACAATAGAAATCTGTCAGTTATTTAACATAAGGACAACAGACATTGATGATTTAATGATGAATACACTGGGGGCTTTGGTTGGATATTGTTGTTGGAAGGTATTTTCGCTTGTATTTCGTAATGCGGGAACAAAATGTGTGGAAATAAAGAAAAGCGAACCTGTAATTTATATGTTTGGAGGAATACTGGGCTTGTTTCTTCTGTATAACTGGAGAGTATTTAATTAGCAGAAAAGGCGATATCATTAGATGAAATATCTATGTGGTATCGCTTTTTTATGTTAAGATAATAAAGAAACAAATACGGAGAAAGATAGGAGAAAATGTTATAAAAACAATCAAGTTTAAGGAAAATAAGAGATCATCACATATTCTTATGTTAATATTTGCAATATGTATTCTAGGCGCAATGTCTACATGGGCAAAAGAAAAGGATTCTGACAGTTCAAATTATGAGCACGGGGGTTCTATATGGGAAGTTGATAATATTGCATTACTTGACAATGATATTAAGAATGAAATTGATTGTATTATAGAGGATATTATTACACCAGAAATGTCTGATTATGATAAAGTAAAAGCGGTACATGATTATATCGTTCTTAATTGCGAATATGATTATGAAAATTATGTAAATGATACAATTCCACAAGATTCTTATAGCCCAAGAGGGGTGTTGATAAATAAAAAGGCCGTATGTGAGGGATACGCAGCTGCATTTAAGGCATTTATGGATGAACTGAATATTCCGTGTAAGTTAGTCTCCGGAGAAGCAACATCCAATGGGGATTTCACAGGTGGCATCAATCATGCATGGAATCGTGTGGAAGTAGATGGCGTATGGTATCAAATCGATATTACATGGGATGATCCGGTCCCTGACCAGAAAGGAAAAGTACGGTATAAATATTTTTTGCTTTCAGATGAGGAAATGAACAGAACACATTTACAAGTAACAAATTGAGGATGAGATATGAACAAACAGGAAGTATACCAATTTTTACAGGAGAAAAACATCTGGTTCGAGGTAACTGAACACAAGGCAGTCTACAATATGGAAGAGGTTGCAGAAATTGAAATTCCATATCCCAAAGCGGATGCAAAAACGCTTTTTATCCGGGATGACAAGAAGAAAAATTATTACCTGATTACAGTAAAAGGCAGTAAGAGAGTCAATTTGAAAGAATTCCGGAAACAATATCAGACACGTCCATTGAGCTTTGCTTCGGAGCAGGAGTTGTTGGAGAAACTCGGATTGATTGCTGGATCGGTGACACCGTTGGGAATATTGAATGACCAGGACAAAGAGGTAAAGGTGTTCTTTGATAGAGAACTTACAGAAAACGAAGGATTGATAGGTGTTCATCCGAATGAAAATACAGCGACGGTGTGGATGAAAACGCAGGATCTGATCGAAATCATCAGAGAGCATGGAAATGAAGTTGTTATTGTGAATCTTAAACAATAAAAATCACTCAGCAGTTGACAGAACCACCCCGAAAGCGTATGATTACAACATACAGGGAATGAAGTTCTCCCTTGGGAATACCAGAACTGCTTATTGAGCTGATGACTTCTACGATGAAAACATCGCAGAAACCATCAGCTTTTTTAGTGCAAAAAGGAGGAAAAATTTATGTTAACATCATTGGCACTTATCTTTCTGGTCGGGCTGGCAATGGGTGCAATTTGCCAGAGACTGAAGCTTCCGAGGATCATAGGAATGCTCATTACAGGAATTGTGTTGGGACCGTATGTGTTGGATTTTCTGGATCCATCCATTTTGTCAATTTCTGCGGATCTGCGGAAGATGGCATTGATCATTATACTGCTGAAAGCCGGATTATCGCTGGATCTGAATGATTTGAAAAAGGTGGGAAGACCGGCAATTATGCTGTCATTTGTACCGGCATCATTTGAGATTATTGGCTATGTATTGCTTGCGCCATGGATTTTGGGAATTACCTGTGTAGAGGCGGCTGTCATGGGCGCTGTGCTGGCAGCGGTATCTCCGGCGGTAGTAGTTCCGCGTATGGTAAATCTGATGGAATCAAAATATGGCACCGAGAAAGCAATTCCACAGATGATCATGGCGGGGGCATCCTGCGATGACATTTTTGTAATCGTATTGTTCACAACATTTTTGAGTATGGCACAGGGCGGAAATGCGGATGTATTGGATTTTGTAAATGTACCTGTTTCTATTGTGCTTGGAATTTTTTTGGGTGCAGTCGTGGGATATGGGCTGTATTTGTTTTTTGAGACATCTTATGCACATAAACAATGCGTGCGAAACAGCACGAAAGTTATTATTGTGCTTGGCGTTTCCTTTTTGCTTGTTGCGGTGGAAGGTTGGCTGGAAGGAAAAGTGGCAGTTTCCGGATTGCTGGCAGTCGTAAGTATGGCATGTGTGCTGAAGTTAAAAAGCACGGCATTTGTTTCGAAACGGTTGTCAGAAAAATTTGGAAAATTGTGGATTGCAGCGGAAGTCATTTTATTTGTATTGGTCGGTGCAGCAGTGGATATCCGTTATACCTTGCAGGCGGGACTGGCTGCAATTGTTATAATTTTGCTTGCATTGCTTTTTCGCGCGTGTGGTGTATTGCTTTGTGTTGCAAAGACCAATCTTTCATGGAAAGAGCGCGCATTCTGTGTGATCGCATATATGCCGAAGGCGACCGTGCAGGCCGCAATCGGCTCGGTTCCCTTAGCAGCAGGGCTGGCATGTGGAAAGATCGTGCTGTCGGTAGCCGTTATGGCGATCATCATTACGGCACCGCTTGGCGCGTTTGGAATGGATCAGACATACCGGAAGTTTTTACAGCACGAAAAATAATATGAGAAAGGTAAAATGAGGTCATTGACAGTGTATTTAAGTTGCTTATAATAGAGATATATGAAGTAAAAAGTTCACCAGGCTGCATTGAAAGAAGAGGAGTTTTGTATGACTCAGGAGAATTTGACCAACAAGGGAAAGTCAGGAGAAGTAGATGCAGTGTCGAGAGCGCTTGCAAATATTTATACCGGAGTATTTTCGATAGATCTTGTCAGTGACCGGTATGTTCTTATTAAATCTCAGAAAGAAGTTATGAAGTTAATTGCAGATATTGTGTCTGCCAGGGAAGCTATCCGTATTGCCATTGAAAATACGGCGGCATCGGAGAACCTTGAGGAAATGCTTGATTTTATCGATCTGGATACCCTTCCGAAGCGAATGAAGACCGAGTGTTTTCTGAACCGTGAGTATATGGGAACACTGTCCGGATGGGTGAGAGGCAGTTTTATTGAGGTCGAACGGGATGAAAACAAAACATTGACAAAAGTATTGTATGCATATCAGGTGATTGATGCAGAAAAGCGCATAGAACTCGAAAAGCAGCAGGCGATGCGGGATGCATGTGCAGCAGCAGAGAGAGCAAATGTAGCGAAGACCGCATTTTTGTCCCGTATGACACACGATATCCGCACGCCAATGAATGGAATTATCGGTATGACAACGCTCGCTATTTCCAATTTGAATCGGAATAATCTGGAGAAAGTTGGTGAGTGTCTGGCAAAAATCAATACATCCAGTACACATTTGCTTGGAATTATCAATGAAGCGCTTGATATGGGACAGATTGAAAGCGGAAAGTTTGCACTCAACTGTGAAGAGTTCAATTTCATGCAGATGATCGAGGATGTGAAAGATGTCATAGAGGAATCTGCAAAAGCAAGGAAGCATCAGCTGGACGTATCCTGTGAAGAAATTGTACATACGAGTGTTTACGGGGATGATGTAAGATTGCGCAAGGCGTTGATCAATATCTTGGGAAATGCAATCAAGTATACACCGGATGGCGGAAAAATTTCTATGGAAGTGACAGAAAAGTCTACAAATAAAGAGGATTTGTGTTGTTTTGAATTTGTCATTCAGGATAACGGAATTGGAATGTCAAAGGAATTTCTGCCACATCTGTTCCTTCCATTTGAGCGGGAACATAATGATAAGACCAGTAAAATCCAGGGTACCGGGCTGGGAATGGTCATCACAAAGAATATTATTCAGTTGATGAATGGAGATATTCAGGTGGAGAGTGAACCGGGAGTCGGGACAAAATTTGTTGTCACTGTATATATGGGATTACAAAATGGAGTCAGTCCGGCCAGGCAGGTTTCTACAGACAAAACAGAAAATATTTTGAATTACATCGCAAGTCTGGATTACAGCAAAAAGAAGATTCTGCTGGTGGAAGACAATGAATTGAACCGGGAAGTTGCGACAGAGATCATTGCACTGACCAATGCAAAGATTGAAGTTGCAGAAAATGGAAAGGCTGCGCTGAATATGATCGTGGAGCGGCCGGCATATTATTATGATCTTATTTTCATGGATATCCAGATGCCGGTGATGGACGGATACGAAGCTACAAGGGCAATCCGCCAGTTGACGGATGACTACACAAAAGAAATTCCAATCATTGCGATGTCAGCCAATGCATTTGCTGAGGATGTGATTGCAGCAAGGCAGGCGGGCATGAATGATCATATTGCAAAACCATTGGATCTGAAAAAGCTTGCAGAAGCATTTGAGCAGTGGATGAACAAATAATTTATGTAATATGGAATGATGGATACAGGTAAGCCGGGATGTAAAATCCCGGCTTGTTTTGCATATTTTGTATTCATGAACGAATTTACTTACGAATCTGTTTGGCAGCTTCTACCATATTTCTTAAACTTGCATCGGTTTCCGGAACCCCGCGGGTCTTTAAACCACAATCCGGGTTTACCCACAGTTTCTCTTTGTCGATTTTGGTTAACATAAGGTTGAGCGCTTTGACAATTTCCTCTACAGATGGAACACGAGGAGAGTGGATGTCATACACACCCGGTCCGACTTCCGTCTCGAAATGATGCTCGCGCAGAGAATCGAGAATCTGCAGATCCGAACGGGAAGCTTCAAAGGTTATGACGTCGGCATCCATATCATCGATCGCAGGAATGATGTCTGTAAATTCACTGTAGCACATATGTGTGTGAATCTGTGTTTCCGGTTTCACACCACTGTGTGTCAGACGGAATGCAGGGATGGCGAAATCCAGATATTCGCTGTACCAGTCTGATTTGCGCAGCGGAAGCTTTTCGCGCAATGCTGCCTCATCAATCTGGATCATTTTGATGCCGTTTGCTTCCAGATCGAGAACTTCGTCACGGATTGCGAGAGCAATCTGGGAGATAGACTCCTTGATGGAGATATCTTCACGAGGAAAGGACCAGTTCAAAATGGTTACCGGTCCGGTAAGCATCCCCTTCATGATTTTCTTTGTAAGAGATTGTGCATAGACCGACCAGTCAACGGTCATAGGCTTTTCGCGGGATACATCACCCCAGATGATTGGTGGCTTTACACACCGGGTACCGTAAGACTGCACCCATGCTTTTTCCGTGAAAAGGAATCCACCCAATGCTTCACCAAAATATTCGACCATATCATTTCTCTCATATTCACCGTGAACCAGTACATCCAGACCAATTTCTTCCTGCCATTTTACGCAGTCTGCAATTTTCTTTTTATTGAATGCTTCGTACTCCTGCTGCGTAATCTCACCTTTACGGAATGCGCTGCGGTTGGCTTTTACATCTTTGGTCTGTGGGAAGGACCCGATCGTAGTGGTCGGAAATTCCGGAAGACCAAATTCTTTTTTCTGTAATGCCTGTCGCTGGCTTCTCTTAGGCAGACGTACATAATCTGCTTCGGTTACATGGAACAGACGATCCTTTACAGCCTCATTATGACAATCTCTTGGCTGTGCGAAAAGTTTCTGATTATTCTGATATGCTGCATGTACTGAATAGTCAGAAGTGTCAGCAAGAATACTCAGCTCATGAAGTTCCTCTAATTTCTCTTCTGCAAAAGCAAAATAAGAAGTAAATGTTTGTGAAAGTTTATGCTCATGCTTTAAAGTATATGGAACATGAAGCAGAGAACATGAGGTTGATAATACAACGGAAATGCCTTTCTCCTGTAAGCCGGTAAGGGTTTTGAGTGTTTTATCGTAGTGGTTTTTCCAGATATTTTTTCCGTTAACGAGTCCTGCAAACAAGAGCTTTTCTTTTGGAAAACCGTAAGTTTTAATGAGAGAAACTGTCTGCTTTCCTTCGATAAAATCCAGACCGATGCCAGCAAAATCCATTTGGATCAGGTCTGCATAAATATCTCTTACATCTCCGAAATAGGTCTGTAAAAGAATTTTGCTTGTTTTCGCACAAGGCAGAATCGCATCATACAGTTTGTGGAAAAGCGCAATATCATCAGCGGTCATATCCTGTACCAGACCAGGCTCGTCAAACTGGACCCATGCAATTTCAAACTCTTCACATTTTTTAATAAAATCCTGATATGCCTTGATTGCTGCATCTACGAAATCCGTAAGCTTCTTCCCGCCGGTGTAGCGGCAGTGCTTCAGCAAGGTGTATGGTCCGATAATAATTGGTTTTGTTACAATACCGAGCGCTTTTGCTTCGGTGTATTCCTTCCATGGTTTTTCTCCGACAAGTTGAAGATTGGTGTCATCGTCAACTTCTGCAACAATGTAATGATAGTTGGTGTTGAACCATTTTTTCATAGCAAGCGCCTTTACATCACCGGACTCAGCCTGATAACCTCGTGCCATTGCAAAATAGGTGTCCAGTTCTGGAAGCTGCAGCTCTTTGTAACGCTTTGGAATAATGTTGAACAAAGCGGCGGTGTCAAGAAAGATATCATAAAAAGAAAAATCGTTGCTTGGAATGTAGTCGATTCCGGCGGACTTCTGTGTTGTCCAGTGGATTTTTCTTAAATTTTCTGCTGTGTCTAAAAGTTCTTGAGTATTAATTTCTTTACGAAAATACTTTTCACATGCGAACTTTAACTCGCGTAAAGTTCCAATTCGTGGAAAGCCGATGACTGATGTCTGCATTGTTTCCTCCTCCAAAATATAAATCTAAAAGTTGCATTCATTATATTTTTTTGAGAACGGATTGTATAATACTTAAAAATGCCGTTTGCTCATAGTTTGAAACTATGACAAATGATCTTCCAAAATCATTTTTCGGAACTGTCGGGCGGCTGCGTTCAGCGGATGCTGACAGTCGTATACCATGCATATATTTCGTTCCGGTATGTTTTCTTTCAGTGATATCTGAACAATTTCTCTTTTTTGAATAGAATCACGTGCCATTGCTTCCGGAAGAAAAGCCAGGCCCAGCTCACATTTGACAAGAGGGAGAATCTGATCGGTCGTGGCAGTTTCGGTATCAGGGGCAAGTTCGAGTCCGTGAGAGAGAAAAAGCGAATGATAAAACTGGAACGTCGTTGTTTCACGCCCAAGCGATATCAGCGGATAGTTCTTTAATTCTGCAAGTGACAGTTCCTGGCTGCCAAGGGCGGTAAAAGTCGTGCCACCGACAAGAATTTCCTGAAAAGGCTGCAGCATAATCTGTCTGAGCGGTGATTCCACGGAAGCAGGAGTTGATACAATAGCAAAGTCGATTTTTCCGCTTTTTACGGAATCAATGGCCTGTGGGGTGGAGTGATTGTACAGTTTCAGGCGAATGCCTGGATAGGTCATATGAAACGCCTTGAGTTTATCAAAAAGAAAAATATTTAAGGCGGTCTCGCTGACACCGATCGCAATGCTTCCGTGTGACAGCCCCGTACTATCCGTTAATTCCTCTTCTGCGGCAAAAATCTGTGACATTGCAGCGGAAATATGGGTATAAAGTTTTTCCCCTTCCGGGGTAAGCTGAATGCCCCGGTTGGTGCGGACAAATAAGGTTGTATTGATCTGCTGCTCCAGACAATTCATGGCACGTGTCACATTCGGCTGACTGCTGCCGAGTGCATGTGCGGCTTTGGTAAAGTTGTGGTATTTTGCAACATAATAAAAAATCCGGTAGTATTCAAAATTTACATTCATCGATTGAAATCCTCTGACATATCAAAATATTATCTATAACATATCAATTATAGTTTTTACTTATTCCTAATGCAAAAGTATAATCATAGAAGATGAAAAAAGCAAGAAAGGAAGCGCATGAAGCATGAAAGAACAGACGATTTTTCCACGAGAGGAAAGGGCAGAGGTTTTATTTCAGAAAATTTTAAACGATCCATGGGCATGTGGAAAGTTACAGGAAACATTTTGTAACTGTTTATTTTGCAATGATGATTCGGATGCCAGAATTTCTCCGGCAGAATTTTCACAGGCTTTGTTCAATGCGTATGCGAACCGGGACATGTCGGCTTTTCTTATGGCTATATGCCAGAATACATTGTTTGATCTGTTGAGAAATTCATTTCTGATTCCCTATCGTTTTGATGCAGATGGAAAGCAAAATCCGGTTATCATGACGGATGAAAACGGGCAATTGCTTCCGGCATATAAAGGCACAGTTCATGAGAAAGAATACTGGCATTTCCATGAGGTATACAAAGATCTCGGCAATCAGAAAAATATATATTTTGCACAGGCATACCGTTACAGCCATGAATACCAGTCGGATCACATGGATGTGAAACAAAAGATTCTTGAGAAAAATACGGGTGTGCTGCTCATTCGTGAACTGCCGGATACCGTAAAGGAGAAGGAGACGGAGGCAGAAGCGTATTCCGCAGTGTGGGATCTTATGATTCAGCTGGAAAAGAATCTTCCAATGGCTTATGTATTTTATGGACAGGATTCGCTGGTGGAGAATAACAACCGGTATGATGAAATCGGAATTTTCCTTCCAAATTCAATTTTCCTGAAAAATTTCGAACGCCATGTTGCGAAAGCGGAGGAGATTATTTATGGCGAAAAATGATTATGTAGAAATTATGGAAAAAAATCATATGGAAATTCCATGGCATGATTATACAGGAAATGACAGTGAAGTGCTGATTCAGCAGGCAGGACTGATTGAAAAGGCATCCGTTATCGGCAGAGTTGGTCTGATCATGCTTTCCTGCGGAACCGGAGCATGGCGTGTGCGGACTTCTATGAACCGGCTTTCCAAGGAACTGGGAGTAACCTGTACGGTGGATGTGGGATTGATGTCTATAGAGTTTAACTGTTTTGACGGAAAAGAGTGTGTTTCCCAATCTCTTAGTATTGCAAATACCGGAGTAAATACTTCCAAACTTTATCGGATGGAACAGTTTGTAGATAGTTTTCCATCCCGGGAAGCACATCTGACAGGCGAAGAAATCCACAAGAGGCTGGATGAAATTGAACAGATTCATGCACTCTATTCTCCGGTAAAACTCGGATTGGCAGCGGCACTTGCATGTTGTGGATTTACATTTCTGCTGGGTGGTGGCCCCGTGGAGATGATATTTGCATTTATTGCAGCCGGTGTTGGTAACCTTATCCGGATGAAGCTGATCAAACATCATTACACGTTGTTTTTGAACATTGCAGTATCTATTTCAGCTGCATGTCTGACGTATGCGGTCTGTCTGCATATGGCAGAGCTGCTGTTTCACATTTCCGCAGTGCACGAGGCCGGATATATCTGTTCTATGTTGTTTATTATTCCGGGATTTCCGTTTATCACAAGTGGAATTGACCTGGCAAAACTGGATTTGCGATCCGGTCTGGAGCGGCTTACCTATTCCATCATTATTGTTCTGGTTGCGACAATGTTTGCATGGATCATGGCGCTTTTGTTAAAGCTTCAGCCACAGGATTTTGCAGCTTTGCATCTGGGAAATATGACGCATTTGTTTTTACGTCTGATTGCCAGTTTTTGCGGCGTTTTCGGTTTCTCAATCATGTTTAACAGCTCGGTCTATATGGCAGCAACGGCGGCATGTATCGGTGCCGTTGCAAATACATTGCGGCTGGAACTGGTCGATTTTACAGAGATGCCATCTGCGGCTGCTGCTTTTATAGGAGCACTGACGGCAGGTCTGCTCGCATCCATTATCAAGAGAAATCATGGATATCCGAGAATTTCACTGACGGTGCCATCCATTGTAATTATGGTGCCGGGATTATATCTGTATCGTGCGATTTATAATTTTGGAATTATGTCACTGACCGAGGCGGTTTCATGGTTTGCGGCGGCGATTATGATTATTGTATCGTTACCGCTCGGACTTATTTTTGCGCGAATACTTACCGACCGGACATTCCGGTATTGCACATAACAAATTATGCATGGCTTGATGTTCAAAGATAGTGTCGAAAGAAGGAGGATAAAATATGCTTACAGCTGTAACAGGAATTAACTGGGGAGATGAAGGAAAAGGTCGTGTGATCGATCTGCTTGCGGAGAATGCAGATGTTGTTGTCCGCTATCAGGGAGGCAATAACGCCGGACATACGGTGGTTGCCAAACAGCAAAAAGTTGTTTTAAATCTGCTGCCATCCGGTATTCTGCATGAGAATGTGGTATGTGTACTTGGTGATGGTATGGTGGTAGATCTGGAACATCTGACAAACGAAATCGCACAGATCAGGGAAAAAGGTGTTGTGGTCACACCAAAGAACTTAAAACTTTCCAAACGGGCAACAATCTCGATGCCATGGCACAAAATTCAGGATGAACTCGAAGAGACGCGTCTTGCAAAAACCGGAGCGGCATTTGGGTCCACAAAAAGAGGCATCGCCTATGCATACAGTGACAAATACAGAAAGAAAACACTGCGTCTTGGGGACCTGCTTCATCTAAAAGAGGAATCCGTACAGAACCGTTTGAAAATGATGCTCGAGGCAAAGAATCTGGAACTTGCAGGATGCTATCATCAGGAACCGATGTCCTATCCGGCACTGCTTTCCTGGTGTGAAGATCAGGCAGCAGAGTTGTGGCCATATATAGTAGACACAGGTGCTTATCTCGAGGAAGCGTTAAAGGAAGGAAAAAGGGTTGTTTTAGAGGCACAGCTTGGAGCTATGCGGGACATTGATTATGGCATTTTCCCATATACATCAAGTTCTTCCACAATTTCTGCCTACGGTCCAATCGGGGCAGGGATACCGGGAAAGCAGCTGGACCATGTCGTTGGTGTGCTGAAAGCTTATTCAACCTGTGTAGGTGCAGGGCCATTTACCGCAGAAAAAGCCATGCCGGAATCCTGGATGGAACTTTTGCGCAAGTTTGGTGGAGAATATGGTGCTGCCACAGGACGTCCACGTCGTGTAGGTCCGTTTGATGCGGTTGCAAGCCGGTATGGATTAAAGTGCCAGAATGCGGACAAGATTGCATTAACCAAGCTGGATGTGCTCAGCATGATGAAAGAAATTCCTGTGATTGTGGGCTACAAAAAGGGAAATCAGGAAGTGACAGATTTTGATCCGGTAGAGGATCTCGAAGAATATGCACCGATTGTAAGAATGCTTCCGGGCTGGCAGACAGACATCAGCGGCTGCAAAACCTATGATGAACTGCCGGATGCGGCAAAGACATATGTGGAGACATTAGAGGATCTTCTGCAGCATGAAATACAGTTCATATCCGTAGGTGCAGAGAGAAGTCAGTATTTAACAAAAGGAGAGTGGTTATGAGACATTTGATAAGTCCTTTGGATTTTACAGTAGAAGAAACGTATGAAGTGCTGGATTTTGCAGACCGGATCGCTGCGAATCCGAAAGCTTATGCCCATGCAGCAGACGGCAGACAGCTTGCAACGCTTTTTTATGAGCCAAGCACAAGAACGAGGCTTTCTTTTGAGTCGGCAATGCTCAGTCTTGGCGGACAGACAATTGGATTTGCAGGTGCAGAACAATCGAGCGTTTCCAAAGGGGAAACGATTGCAGATACCGTAAGGGTCGTCAGTTGCTATGCAGATATTATTGCCATGCGTCATCCAAAGGAAGGGGCACCGCTTTGTGCATCCATGTATTCGAAAATCCCGGTCATCAATGCGGGAGATGGCGGACATAACCATCCGACACAGACATTGATCGATCTGATGACCATTCGCCAGAGACTTGGAAGACTCGACAATCTGACGATCGGTTTCTGTGGAGATTTGAAGTTCGGAAGAACGGTGCACTCACTGGTGAAGAGTCTGGTGCGCCATACAGGAAACAAATTCTATTTTATCTCGCCCGAAGAACTCAGAATCCCGGATTATCTTGTAGACGAAACATTAGAGCCGACGCATACGCCGTATGAGGAAGTGTCCAGTCTGGAGGACAGTCTTCCGAAGCTGGATGTTCTCTATATGACGAGAGTGCAGAAAGAGCGCTTTTTCAATGAAGAAGATTATATTCGTCTGAAGGATACTTATGTTCTCAACCGGGAAAAGCTGCAGCTGGCAAAGGAAAATATGCCGGTACTGCATCCACTGCCACGTGTTGATGAGATCGCTTACGATGTGGATGATGACAACAGAGCAGCTTATTTTCAGCAGGTACAGAACGGAAAATATATGCGTATGGCGTTAATTCTTTCTTTGCTCGGAATCGAAGATCCGCAGACAGGAAAAAAAGTTCTGGAATTAAGAGAATCTTAACCTCTGCAATATTGTTGTTTTCCCATAATTGCATTATACTGAATTTATATTAGAAGGCTAGTAGAATGCTCGTAATATGGGGGAACAACAATGAGTCAGATTTATGAAAATGCAAGGGCAGTCATGGACGAAGTAAAACACGCCGTTACCGGCAAAGATGACTGCATTCAGAAAGCTTTCGCGGCAATTCTCGCGGGAGGTCATATCTTAATAGAGGATGTGCCGGGTGTCGGTAAGACAACTCTGGTAATCGCTTTTTCCAAGGTCATGGGCTTGGAAAATCACAGAGTACAGTTCACGCCGGATGTCATGCCGGCAGATATTCTTGGATTTAATATGTATCAAAAGAATACAGGAGAATTTGTGTATTATCCGGGAACAATTATGTGTAATTTGTTTCTGGCGGATGAGATCAACCGGACTTCTCCAAAGACGCAGTCGGCTTTGCTCGAAGTTATGGAAGAAGGCAGGGTAACCGTAGATGGCGTCAGCCGTGAAGTGCCGAAGCCTTTTATTGTTATGGCAACACAGAATCCGAAGGGAAGTGCAGGAACCCAGCTTTTGCCGGAGTCCCAGCTGGATCGTTTCATGATCTGTATGAGCATGGGCTATCCGGATCTTGAGAGTGAGATTGCCATTGCAAAAGGCAAAAGTACGGCTGCGGGATTTGGTGAGTTGCGGGCAGTTCTGCAGGCGCAGCAGCTGGTGGACATGCAGGCACAGGTGGAGAATGTGTATGTTCATGACAGCATTTATGCGTACATTACAAACCTGATGAACAAGACGCGAAACAGTAATTACATTGAACTTGGTGTCAGCCCGCGAGGAACGATCGCCTGTGTGCGCATGGCGAAAGCCTGGGCATTTCTTCAGGGGAGGGAATATGTGATTCCATCCGATGTTACCGATATTTTTATGGATATCGCAAAGCATCGTATTGTGCCAAACACCAAGGCGCGGGTGGCACATGTGACGGAAGAGGCGATTTTATCCCAGATTATAGCGGATACAAGACAGCCGGCATCATATATGGAAAAGGTGGATTAGCGTGATTAGTTTTGTGATCGGGGCATTGGTTACGGTTTTTACATTTTATATCGCACTTATTTATGCGAGCGTGACAATTGGATTGCTTGGCTTTGCCGAAGCAATTCTTTTGGTGCTCGCTTTTTTATTTTTACTCTGGTATCGCAGGAAAATTGAGGCGGATATACAGATTCCGATCGCGGTCGCGGAGCCGGGGGAAAAAGTCCGGCTTACGCTTGCCGTAAAGAATCATAGCCGTATCAGCTGTATGAAAATCAAATACCGAATTACCTGTGAGAACGCTTTTATTGGAAAAAGCGAGCGTGCCTGGCAGAAGGGAGCGCCGGTGTATCACGGAAAAAATGAGTATCAGCAGGTGATATATCCGGAATATGCGGGGAATTATGAATTTGGTTTAAAGAAGATCAAAATTTATGATCTGACCGGCCTTTTCTGCATAACAAAGAAAGTCGGTCGATCGTGCAATGTTATGATTTTCCCGGAACTGATCAGTGTTGGTGTGCATGTATCGGAACACACACGCAACTTTTTCGGAGAGGCAGATGTCTACGATGATTTTCATCCGGGAGATGATCCGAGCGAAATCTTTGGGGTGCGTGAGTTCCGCGCCGGGGACAAAATGCAGAGCATTCACTGGAAGTTAAGTGCAAAATCGGATGATCTGCTCGTGCGGGAAAACAGCCAGCCAAAGGCCTGTCCGCTTGTGTTCCTGCTGGAGCCGCCACATATGAAAAAGAAATGGAAAAAGAAGAAGGCAAAAACCAAAAACGAAGAGAAGTTTCTTACGGTGATGGCAGGAGTTGTGTTTTCCCTGATGGATGCAGCCTGTCCGCACTATGTGGCATGGTACAGTGTCAGCCGCAAAGATGTTGTCCGTATCCGGATTGACGATGAGGAAAGCTTTTATATGTTTTTATGTTACTATCTCGCAGACGGTTATGTGGCGGCACCGCAGCCTTTACCGACGATGTACAAAGAAAAATATAAGCGGGAGAATCTGTTGTACACAATGTATTTGGATGCTTCTATGCATTTGATCTTAAATGACAAAGAAATTGTTTCATTGGACGAAAAAGACTGGAAAGAAAAAATGGAAACCATGGAATTAATGTTATGAGAAAAAATACAATGCAAAAAACAAACAAGACAACCGAATATGTATTTGCAGAAAACTGTGCGGGTGCGGTTCGAAGTTTCATGGCAACGGTGTTGTTGTTTTATGGAATGGTGTTTTTGGCAACCAGCATTCTTGAAGAATGGACGATTTCCAAAGCTTCGTTTGTGTGGATCCAGGTATTTCTGTTTTTGGCGATTGTGCTGTTTCATGTGGCACCGCTTTGCGGAAAATATGAGGCGGTATGGTCGGTGGGAACAGAACTTGTTTATATCCTTGGATCGGCACTTTATTTCCGGAAAAATTTTTCACACATGAAGGAAGGGTATCAGGCACTGTACAGCAGCTACCTGATTCCATGGAATGCTTATTACAAAAGCAATATACAGGGATACGATGCAGATATGACCTATCTGCCACTTGCGTTAGGTTTTACCCTGTATCTTCTTCTGATGTTTGGTGTGATGCTGCGTTATATGACAAAGCAGAAGCTGTTTCTGTTGTTACCGGGGATCACGATCCTGAGTGCAGGACTGCTTGTGAATGCTCTACCGTCCTGGAAAGGGTTTGCATTTTATTTTGCGGGACTGCTCCTTCTGTTCTCCGGTCCATATGCAAGGGAGCGTGTTGCATTCCAGGCAAAAAAGGGCGAACACAAAAAGCAGGAACGCGTATTTTTCCGGCAGATGATTTCATTGGGCTGTACTGCAGTGGTTGCAGTGGGGATTGTTTTGCTTGGAGGAACAGCGTTCGTTCGTCCGGCCGAAGCAATTGCGAAAAATGGAAAGCAGTTTTATATTTTTCAAACACAGCTGGAAGATAGACTGAAAAATATCGGACCGTCTTATGTTGAAACCAATAAGGCAGAGGTCGACAACAATACACCGGAATATTCTGACCGCAAAATACTTACGATCAGCGCAGAAAAAAAGCCGGAGACCAATTTGTACCTGAAGGATTTCTGCAGTAGCAGATATGTGGATGGTACATGGAAAACTTTAGATGATTCTTATGAAAGGGAAGCAAAAAAAGTGGGCTATGATCCGGATCATATTGCTGTCCTGCTGAGCCAGAATGTCTACGAACAGTCGCAGGGAAATGACAATATTGATGGGCGGACAACCTATGAGATCACCTATGAAAATGCATGGAGTTCCAATGCACTTGTGCCATATTTTATGGATCTGGCAGACAGTAAGGATACTGTGTGGGTAGACAAGGATGCCGTGGTCAAAAAAAAGCGAATGAAATCTTCTGTTAAGGCAGAGGGATTGCTGCAAAATACGAAGATGGATGAGAATGCGCAGTATTTTGTGTGGGTCGAGAATAAAGAGGACCCGGATGCCATGAGCTGGTATGATACGTATGCGTATAAGCATTATGCAAAGCCGAACGCTTCTGCGACCGACGGAGTGATCCGGTATACAAAGGCGGTTCTGGAAGAAAGTTATATGGATTCAGACTGGTACACGGCACGAAAAGATTATGTTGATGATGCATATTATGGGGAACAGGATTTTGCATTGGAAGAAGCGATGATGCAATATGTGAATATGTCAAGGCTTGATCTGGCAAGAAGTGTAAAAGACATATTAAATACCTATAAACGTTATAATTTGTATTTGGATGATCTTACACCGGGAGAGGATGCAGTAGCATACTTCCTAGAGAAAGGAAAAGAAGGATACTGTATGCATTTTGCAAGTGCTGCGACCTTGATTTTACAGGAACTTGGTGTGCCGGCGCGCTATGCATCCGGTTATATTGTAAAAAGAGAATCTTTTCAGGCATAAAAAGACGGAAGCTACGCGGCAGATGTCGTTGATCGATGCGGACATGCATGGGTGGAAATATATCTGGACGGCATTGGCTGGATTCCTTATGAAGTGACACCGGGATATGGCGGAATCAATGCAGACATACCAACAAATGAGGAAAATCTCAAAGACCTGAAGGCAGACCATGATAAGAGAAAAGACACCACGGCATCGAGCGAGTCTGAAAATACAGAAACACAGCTCACGGAGGAAACTCAGCTCACGGAGGAAACACAGACACAGGATTCGCAGACACAAATGACGCAGCAATCCACACAGGAGCCAGGGAAAAACGGAACCGGAGGCGGTAAAGGGCTGTCACAGGGACAGAAAATTGCGACTTTTGTAATTGGTATTCTCATCATTCTCGTTGTGCTGATACTTGTGCTGTATTGTGTTGTGCGATTGCAGCGAAATTATAGAAACGTCCTGTTAAAAGAACTTCGCAAAAAGCAGAATATTCGTGCAGTAAAGAGAATGAACCGCAGAATATACAAAAATGTGCGTAAGCTTGTGCCGGCACAATTTTCATCGATGACGGATGCGGAATATGAGGCGCGCTTAAAGAAAATGTATCCGGCTGTTTCTGAAGAAGATTGGGAGCAGTACATGCGTATTGCAAAGAAAGCGGCATTTTCCCAGCTTGCGATTAGTGATGAAGAAGTTCGCTTTTGTTACCATATTTATAGGACGTATCGTCAGAAGAATGGTTGAAAAGTTTGTATTTACAATGCTGGATAAAGAGTTAAAGTTTGACAGATATGAAAACAGCTTTTTGTGGCTGAAAGATGCCGGAGTCGCGTTACCGGTATATAAAGTGGAAGCTCCCGTTATTCCTCTCAAAGCGAGCAAGAGCAGTAATGTGTTCCGGCTTTTTTCCAATGACACCGGATTGCTTACCAGTGCATATCCGGCGGAAACCAAACTGGAACTGATCAATAAAAACAGCGAAGTAAATAACGACGTTCACTTTGAAAATGCTGTGGCACAGCAATTAACGGCCAATGGTCTGGAACCCTATTTCTGCAAAAAGAAAAATATGGTGGATCTGGACATGGAAGGGTTATAACACTGGAAGAAGTGATAAAACGATAAATCGTGATTTGTCTAACTGACACATTAGAAAGGATTGTATATGAGTGAATTGATTAAGGCTGATAATGAATATAAAGAGTGGATTGCCGGAATATCCACTGATTTTAGAAAAAGCCAAATCAGGGCTTCTATGAAGATAAATGATGAGATGCTGAGATTTTATTGGAAACTTGGTAAGGGCATTTCATCTATGAGCGAACAGTTCGGGTATGGAACGGGATTCTATAAAACGGTGAGTGACGATTTAAAATCCATTTTGCCAGATGTGAAATCATTTTCTCCAACTAATTTGAAATATATGAGATACTTTTATGAGATGTATCCTGACGCAGTGATTTGTCCTCAGGTTGAGGACGAATTGATTACAGATGCAAATCGTCCCCAAGTTGGGGATGATTTACAAATTATTTTTAGAATTCCATGGGGACATAACAAAATAATACTTGATAAATGTAAAGGAAATTCTGCAATGGCATTGCTATGTTGTTGTAGAAATAAAGACAGGAAAATTTGATTCTTCTTACGCAGGTCAATTGGGAACTTATGTTGTAGCTGTTAATCATCAGATGAAAACAGAAGCTGATAACCCTACTTTGGGACTTCTGATTTGTAAAGATATGGATAAAGTAGAAGCCCAGTATGCATTAGAATCTACTAGCCAGCCACTTGGTATTTCTAGTTATGAATTATCAAAACTTATACCAGAAGAGTTCAAAGGTAGTATGCCTACCATTGAAGAAATTGAAGCTGAATTAAATGAATAACTTCTTATTTTACTAAATAAAAGGTGATAGAAAGATGTGCAGTTATAAAGAGATAAATGAATGGTTTAAATGGAAAAATACTCCCGTAAAAGATAGAAAACTTCAATCAGTTGAGGAAAAATTCAATGATTACACAAAAATATGTGGTGGCGACAATGAGACAGATGTTTTGTATAATATCTTGTATCTATATGCAATAGGCCTTTATATAAAAACAAGAAGTGAGCCTAATATGGAGTATTTTGTAAGTAACCGAATTCAATCAGGAAGGCAATATCTTCATAGTTTAAAATATATTAATAGTCATAGAGATCCGGATATTGATAAATGCTTAAATCCTTTGGCAGCTGTGTATTTTTCCTATGGTAATTTAACTGTTATGTGGCCGGGAGGAAATACATTAAAAGGAAGTGGAAATAATGGTTATTATGATAACCCAGATATTTTTTTTAGAAAGTATAAGGAGTGGTTTTTAGTACTAAAAGGCAAAGAATATGCTTTTTTGAATGTGTTTGTTAAAAGAATAGAAGATGAGAAATTTGAATCTTTGAAGACTTTTGTAGATTCATTTAAAGATTTGAGTGAATTTGCGAAGTATATAAATGAGATTGTTAAAATTATTAATAATAGGACTGAAAAAATAGAACAATATTTAAAAAGTAAAACTATAAATTCAGACTATAACAATAATTAATAAATTGAAGTTTTATCTATATAAAGAGCCAGATAACTTCCAATTCGAGGAGGTGAACACTTTGGATATTGAGAAAACCAAATCATATTACAATCAAATAAGAAGTGAAGATTTATGTGATTGTGATTATTGTAGAAACAATATTCATGAAGTCAAAGCAGCTTATCCTACCTCTTTTATAGACACTCCATAACCGTGAGTTCCATAACGTAAATTGCAGATTCTGTGGTGCAATCCATAACGTTGATTGGGCAAATATAAGCGTCCTCTCACAAGTCATTCACAGCGTAAATGAAAGAAAAACGGTACAGACAAATATGATTTCCTTTGTGAGCCATGGAGATAAGACTCTTTAGAGGCTTATCGGAATGCCCGGCGAACAGGAACATCATATTTCGTCTGTACCGTTTTTCTTTTCATAAACCTATAAAATCGCGACTTGTGAAAGACGCTTATATCTGCCCCTTCAAGCCCTAAGAAAGCACCGCAGAATCTGCGGCACTACGTCCGTTAAACTCCGGTTTAAGGGTGAAGCAGTTTTTTCTGATAAAAGCCAAAACATTTCTGAAGCATTTCTTTGTTTACAGAGTAGTATACTTTTGTGTCTATTTTTTCAAGACGGATCAGGGAGGCTTCTGCAAGCTGCGACATATGATGAGAGATGGTCGCGGCAGTCAGACCTGAATATTTGACAAGTTCACCGGCATAAGCAGGTTTTTTACTCAGATAAGACATAATTTCAAAACGCCTCTTGTCGCTGAGGAGTTTCAAGGCGTTTATATAAGCTTCTGAATCTTCAATGTAGTCTGGCGCATATGGATTTTGAGGCTTCACATATTCTCCATATAAAATTCCAAGAACAATTTCGTAAGGGGAAGATAAAACTTTATTTTCTGCAGATAAATCTGCGTGGAAACCAAGTTCAAAAGGCAGGAAAAAGGAAATATAAAGCTTATATCCAAAGGGATTGTCAGGGAGGTTATTTAAAGGAAAAAGATGTTCCGCAAAAGGAACGATTCCACCCTGGTTTGTGATTTCATTTGTCCAATAGGAAATAAAATTTTGCGCATATAATTCAAGTTGTGGCTCAAAGTCGATAAGCGTCTGATACGCATAATTTAATAACGGAAGCGCTTTTTCCAGATGGGACTTCCAGTGGACAAAAATATCCTGGATTTTCCAGCGGATTTCCATAGGGACATCCATTTCCATAATGGCTGCAACGACATCTAAGGTTGAGATATTTTTTTCAGAGGAAACGTTGTCTGTCTGCTCATCAGAGTCTGTATCACGCAGATACATATGGTTGTATCTTTTTATCATGGTTAAAAAGAGCTGGCAACGCCTGGCTTCGGTAAGATTCAACAAAAAATCAACATAAGAAGCAAAGTCTGGATAATCTAAATATTCAGCAGGGTGCTCGGTGAGAAAGAGAAAAAGACTGACATTTTCATAATCTTTTTGCGCAATTGTGATTTTGCGAAAATAAGAGTTGAGCAGATCAGTATCATTTTTCATCTTGTATGCGGTTTCGGTTTTGATCTTTTCCAACAGATCAAGCAAAGCAGAATTTGCAGTCAGAAGCTGCTTTTGATCAAAATGGATATGCATTTCCGTTTCGGCTTCTGTAATCTGTTCCTGCAAAAGTTTTCCTGATGCAATCACTTTTAATAATTGAAAAGCGGTATTTAATGCATTTGTTTTCATATAGGTTGACATAATGTTTCCTCCAATCATGGAAAGGTTGTAATATCATTTGAAATTAGCAGTTTTTTGTACAATTACTGTCAATGTTAGATATATATCTAAATAATGTTAGATGTATATAAAAATAAATATTGACATCCGTCTAACATTAGTATAACATAAAATTAGATAAACATCAAACAAATGTCGACAAATATGTTTATGAATATCTAACAAAGATTGACTGTAGTCAAAATGTTTGAGCAGAGATATAAAGTTACTGTTGATCAGGTGCAAATCATTTGTTATAGAAAATAAGAAATGTGCCTGACGAATGTAGTGATAGAGTCAGATGGAAAGTAGGGCATAAACATGGAACAGAATGAGAAAATTGGATACAAAGATATTTTTAAACAAAAAGAGTATATGAAAATGATGGTGGCAGCTTTAATTAACCGGTTTGGAGATTCGATTGACGCAATCGCTTCCACATGGATCGTATATGAACTGACGGGCAGTGCCGTCTGGTCAGCCGTGATATTTGGGGTGAATAAAGTACCATCAGTATTTGTAACTCCGCTCGCAGGTGCGTGGGTGGAGGGAAGGAATAAGAAAGCAATTATGATTATTACGGATTTGATCAGGGCATTCTGCGTGGCATTTGTTGCGAGTGGATATTTACTTGGATTTTTGCAGCCGTGGATGTTGCTGGTTACGACGTGTATCATATCGACAGTGGAAGCATTCAGGGGACCAGCGGGCAGCGCACTGACACCGCGGGTATTGCAGGCAGAATATTATGAGTATGGAATGTCTTTGATGTCAACGTTTTCGTCCGTTACAGAACTTGCAGGAACTATGGCGGCAGGCGGTATTATCGCTGTGATTGGAGCCGCTGGTGCAATTTATCTGGATATGGCAACATTTCTTTTGTCTGCATTGATCATCTGCTTTGTGAATACCAGAGAAGAGAGAAGCAGATCACAGATTTTTGATGGAAAAGCATATATCACCAATTTAAAAGAAGGGTTTTCTTACGTCCGGAAATCGCATGAAGTATGTTATTTGATGGTAGTAGTTCTTTTTATGAATGGAATTTTAGTTCCACTAAACAGTCTTGAGGCACCGATGGTGGATGAAATTTTGCACGGTGGGGCAGAAATGCTTTCATTATTAAGCGCGGCATTGACCGTTGGTATGCTTTTCGGTTCTGTAACGTATCCGGTTGTGAAAAAACATATGAGCGGCAAAAAAATTATGGTGACAGCCTGTGTAGTAGTGGCAGCTTTTTATATAGGAATCCCATTGTGTGAACCATTTTTTGTAAATCGCTTGTTCCGGTACGGTGTGGTGATCGCAAACAGTCTGGCATTAGGATATGTGGTTGCAGCTACAGGAGCTTTTTGGTCAGTTGCAAGTGTCAAATATGTGAATCAGGAGTATCTGGCGAGAACCAGTGGCATCATGTCTGCAGTAAGCATTGCAGCAATGCCGGTACTTTCGTTCCTCATCAGTGGACTGGTCAGTTTTGTGACAACAGCGCAGTGTTTTATTTTTGCCGGTGTTTGTGCACTGCTGGAGTGTATCTGGATTTTGAAGAATAAAGGAATTGAAGAGAATATGTAAAAAATGGAAGCGTGCAGAAAACAAAGTGTATAAAAGTTAAAAACAAATTGATAAACCTTTCACAAAGTGTTATGCTATAAATGCGTGTCTGAATCTACCTGATATGGCGGTTACAGGCATGACAAAATACATCATCATAGAAAAGAGGAAGAGACTATGAACAAAAACAAATTCTCCACAAAATATCTTGTGGAAATGGCATTATTAGTTGCCATCATTTTACTCATGGCTTTTACCCCGATTGGTTACATCAAAACAGCAGGATTAGAAATTACCCTGATTGTTGTACCGGTTGCGGTAGGAGCTGTAACATTAGGACCGACAGCAGGTGCAATCTTAGGAGGGGTATTTGGAATAACAAGCTTTATCCAGTGCTTCGGAATGAGCCAGTTTGGTGCATTACTGCTTGGAATTAACCCATTCCTGACATTCCTTGTATGTGTTCCGACACGTATTCTGATGGGATGGCTTACAGGACTTATTTATCATGGATTGCGAAAAACAAAGATTCCGTCAGCAGCATCCGTTACGATCGCCAGCCTTTGCTGCCCATTATTGAATACAACATTCTTTATGGGAACGCTTGTGACATTATTTGCATCCACCATGCGTGAATCTTTTGGTATGGGAAAGGTGCTTCCGTTTATCTTTGCATTCGTCGGAGTAAATGGTGTTGTCGAGGCAATTGTATGTTTCGTTGTGGGAACTGCAATTTCCATGGCTTTGAAAAAAGCATTGCGTTACAGCTAAAACATTGCTTAACTTAAGAACTGCCGCTTGCAGGATGTGGTACGGATTTTTAAATTGAATTTTATGAATCCGGCTATAAACGGAGTATGGCTCCTAGCGCAGGCGGCAGAGATTTCTCAACTTTTCCAGATCGTCAGAATCCGGGTGTGACAAAGCACAGTCAAAATTTTTGATCAATGCATCAAGGTTAGCCGGATGCTCAGGATTTTCTTTCATTTTCATATAGCGCTCCCGCACAGACTGCGGCATTTTCCCCTGACACATATATTCTCCGATAATGGTATTGCTTGGATCAATGGACTGTCTGACCTGTCCGAGAATCTTTTGAAAATATGTATCACTTCCACCAAAACCGGCTGTTCCGAAAAGAAAAATCCGTCGGTTTTTTAAAGTTGATAACAGAGTTAGTGTCTCGTTGTCAGCATTTCCCTTATCTGTCCAAAATCCGATATACAATAATTCTGATGATGGTACTGGTGTCTTGATCGCACCAAAATACTCACAGCCATCTTCGGGCAGCGTTTCATGGATCGCATCGGCAAGCTTCTTTGTATTACCTGTTAAACTGCTGAATAAAATCGAATATTGATCTGTTTTCATATGTTATCGTCTCCTTATGTAAAAGCTGAATCACTGGATGAACCTGCTTCATAAAAGCGCAATTTGGCAGATCCATCACATCATGATATTATCACAATCGTAAATACTTGTCTATTTGATTGAAGTTTTGTACTTCAAAAAGAACTATGTATTTTCTTAGTATTATTGGAAAAATTAAGTTTATGGGTTATAATAGCAATCAGACGAATTATGGGGCAGACTTTATAAAATAAGACGGTAATCATGCCTCACAGAGACGAAGGAGGGCGTAAAAATGCCAGAAAACAGCAGTTGCAGCAGTGCATCTACATGTAGCAGGGAAAGCTGCGAGGGATGTCCAAGCAAGGCAAAAGGCGGAAGCGGAATTGCCAAAGAGCCAATGAACAAAGCTTCTAATGTAAAAAAAGTGATCGGTGTTGTCAGTGGTAAAGGTGGAGTTGGAAAATCATTTGTGACATCTTCCCTTGCATGTGCCATGAACAAGGCTGGATATAAAGTGGGAATTATGGATGCTGATATTACAGGACCGTCCATTCCGAAAATGTTCGGAGTACACGGACAGGTTTACGGTACAGAGGATGGCATGGTTCCAATGGCTGCAGAGAATGGAATCAAGATCATGTCCGTTAATCTATTGTTAGACAACGAAGAAGATCCGGTCATCTGGAGAGGACCTGTCATAGCAGGCGTTGTAAAACAGTTCTGGAACGAGACAGTATGGGGCGATATTGACTATCTATTTGTTGATATGCCACCGGGAACCGGCGATGTTCCGCTTACCGTGTTCCAGTCACTCCCGGTAGATGGCATTGTGATCGTGACGTCTCCGCAGGAATTAGTGCAGATGATCGTGAAAAAAGCTTACAATATGGCAGATATGATGCACATTCCGGTACTTGGTGTTGTGGAGAACTTCAGTTATCTGGAATGTCCGGACTGCGGTAAAAAGATTAATGTTTTCGGACAGAGCCATGTCGATGAAGCAGCGAGGGAGCTTGGAATCCCGGTATTTGGAAAACTGCCGGTCGATCCGGCTTACGCAGAGAAAGCGGATGAAGGAAAATTCTTTGAGATCGACAATCCATATTTAGCAGCCGGTGTTGAAACTCTGAAAAATTTATAAGATGTAGAAAGGAAGGTATTGCATGCGATATCTTCCTTTTCTATTGTATCCAATCAATTCGGAACCGGACCGCCAAGCGCAAAGGCAAAACAGAAAAGCAGAATAAGGCAGAGCGGATATGAAAACGCGAGCAATCCTGCAAACAAAAAAGCATGTTTGTGTGTGGACTTCTTATGACTTAACCGTAAAAACCATATGCCAAGAAAAAATAAAATAATAGGAAGGCATACAAATAGAAAACCGAAGGATTGCATTATGTCAACCAGAAATATCAGTGCAATCAACAGGACGATAAAGAGTGTCACAAGGGCGATGCGTTGCCGTTCTATTTTTCTTTCGTAAGATGCAAGATCAATCACGTTTTGAAATGCATCTGTGGTATCTGGAGCGGAAACGGTTGTTTTTGGCAGACGCTCTGATTTCATCAGTTCAAGCAGGCTGATATCAAGAACATCTGCTAATGGTTCAAGAAGTTTGATATCAGGAAAGCCAACACCACGTTCCCACTTTGAGACAGCTTTGTCGGTCACGTTCAATTTCTGCGCTAACTGTGCCTGTGTCAAGCCCTTTTCTTTTCTTAATTCAGTGATAAAAATTCCTAATTTCTGATTATCCATACAAGTTCTCCTTTCGATGTTTCCTGATGTACTATATTGTGAAAAAATGCTCACTTTTGCCTTCAGGCAAATGATACGATATGCAAAACCAGCTACTTATATCTTATAAAAACCTCAGAAAAATAGCAATCGACGAATCGTAGAGCCCCCTTTTTTACGTCTTATCACCGAAAAATTACCTCTTACCTCAAATCTATTTACAGGATCTGGAGCATCGAATATACTAAACTCAGTTAAGAAATCAAAGAGAGCTCGCATAAAATACATTAACAGTTTAGACATATAAAAATCTTAAGACGAGACAAAAATCAGCAATTGAAAAATGACAGAGGAGAAAAAGAGAGCGCGAAAAAGTTATGAAAATCAAAATTGAAATCGATGAGGGGCTCCCGGAGGACGAAGTACTGATCCGGTGCAGGGGACTGACGGAACAGATTTCGGATGTGCAGAAGGCGGTGAGCGAAGTGATCAATACCTCGCAGAAATTCGTCTTTTACAGAGGAAATACAGAGTACTACCTGACCTTGGATGAAATCCTGTTCTTTGAGACAGACAGTGATGGAATCAATGCACATACGAGAGACAATATTTACCAGACAAAATACAAACTTTACGAGCTTGAGGAACTTCTTCCGGGAAGTTTTATGCGGATATCGAAATCTGCAATCGTGAATACCAGCCACATTTATTCAATCAGCCGGAACCTGACGGCATCAAGTGTGGTGGCATTTGCAGACACACACAAGCAGGTGTATGTCTCAAGATACTATTACAAACCATTAATCAATAAATTAGAAGAAAAGAGGTTACATCAATGAAATTAAGAAAAAACAGTGGAAAAATTTTATGGGGGTTATTTTTCATCCTTGCAGCAGTTTATGTGGTAGTCAGCAAACTCTGGATCATGCCGGAGATCAGTGTGTTCAGTGTTTTATTGACGGTATTCTTTATCTGGCTCTTTTTAAATGGTATCCGCAACGTGAATTTCTGGGAAATCCTGTTTTCCATCGCATTTATATGTATCATATATGATGACTGGCTTGGAATCACAGCTCTCACACCGTGGACCGTTTTGGGCGCAGCGTTACTCGGAAGCATTGGACTTTCTTTGATCTTCAAAAAAAAGAGCGGACACAGCCCTTCCATTTCTTTTGAGTTTGACAGTGACAGCGACAACGAGGATGGAAAGTACATTGGTGAAAATATAAAAATCGATAACAATTTTGGCACAGCCATCAAATACGTGAATTCCGATAACTTCTGTATGGCGGATGTGGATAATAGCTTTGGTTCGCTTACCGTATACTTTGATAATGCCATTATCCAGTCCGGAAGTGCAAAAATCAAAGTTGACAATAGCTTTGGCGAAACAAATCTTTACATTCCGAAAGAATGGAAAACAGAGAACAACCTTGGTCAGGCATTCGGAAGCGTCAAAACACATGGCGTATGTGAGGGAAGCAGTAATAACACTTTGAAATTAAAAGGCGAAACAAGCTTTGGCGAGATTAACATATACTATATCTAGCTAAGACTTTCTTACAAGTTATTCACAGTGTAAATAAAAGAAAAACCGTACAGACAAATATGATTTCCTTTGTGAGCTTTGCGAACAGGAACATCATATTTCGTCTGTACGGTTTTTCTTTTTCATTAACCTAAGATATCACTTAGTTAAGTTTTGATTTATTCATCGTGATCCCCATAGCTTGTATCTTCATGCAGGTTCGGCATCATATCAATACCACGGTTTGAATCCGCCTCAACATCCTTTCCAAAGTGATAATCATTGCCAGGTAAAATTGCATTTAAGAGAATACCGGCAATTGCAGCAATTGCAAGGGAAGTTAAAGTAATATCAGTTCCAGCAACGGTAAAAGTAAGTCCGTTAGAAAATCCAAGACCACATACGAAAATAACACCGGCAATGATCAGGTTGCGCGATTTTGTCAAGTCTACGTGGTTTTCTACAACGTTACGGACACCGATCGCAGAGATCATACCGTAAAGCATAAAGCTGACACCTCCGATGATCGCAGAAGGCATAGAACCGATCACTTCTGCCATCTTTGGAATAAAGCTTAAAATAATTGCATATAAAGCAGCGATACGGATAACCTTCGGATCGTGTACCTTACTTAACTCAAGAACACCTGTGTTCTCGCCATAAGTAGTATTTGCAGGACCACCGACTAATGCGGAGAGGGAAGTTGCAAGACCGTCACCGATCAAAGTGCGGTGAAGTCCCGGATCTTCGATAAAGTTTTCTCCGACAGTTGCAGAGATGGCAGACATATCACCGATATGCTCCATCATGGAAGCAAGGGCGATCGGAGCCATAACCAAAATAGCTGAGATATTGAATTTACAGATAGAGAATTCAGGAACACCTACCCATGCAGCAGATGCGATATTTGTAAAATCAAGGATTGCGGAACCATCTGCATTTGTCATTCCAAGTGCATTGAAAATCAGTGCGGCAGCATAGGAAACAACAACACCCATCAGAATCGGGATGATCTTAAACATTCCTTTTCCCCAGATATTAAATACAATAATGGTAGCCAGTGCAATAAATGCAAGAAGCCAGTTTGTGGAAGCGTTGTTTATGGCAGAGCCGGAAAGACTTAAACCGATACAGATAATGATCGGACCTGTTACAACAGGTGGAAGGAAACGCATAACTTTTTTTACACCTGCAAGACGGATGATAAGAGCAAGTATTAGATAAAGTAAACCTGCTACGACGATACCGCCACATGCGTAGGAAAGTTTGTCTGCGTTGGACATATCGGCAAAAACGCCGGTGTCAAGATTTGCGATAGTTGCAAATCCGCCTAAAAAGGCGAAGGATGAACCGAGAAATGCAGGAACCTTGAATTTGGAACACAGATGGAAAAATAATGTTCCCACACCTGCGCAGATCAAAGTAACCTGAACGTGAAGTACATCTTCACCAAAGTAGCTGTTTACTAAAATCGGTACGAGAATGGTTGCACCGAACATAGCGAACATGTGCTGTAATCCTAAGATTAACATTTTTGGGACGCCAAGAACGCTGGCGTCACGGATTGCTCCGTTCTTTTCGTTCATAAAAAACTTCCTCCTTAAAAGTAAAATGAAAATGATAAGGTTTTATGATTTACCTCAAATTAATTTATTATAGCATAGGAAAACGGGATGTTACAATAAAAAAATGCAATTGCTTTTACTTGAAGCGTGAGAAGGGAACGTGGTACAATGGGTATCAGCAGGATTCCGACGGGAAAACGTCAGAACATTGGATTGGCAGACTGCGGATAAGTCTGTAAAACAATTCAGGAAGAAAGGATTTACCATGGATATTATTTTGAAACTCTCTGAAGAACTTGGTATCAAAAAAAGTCAGGCAGAGGCAGCAGTGAAATTGATCGATGAGGGGAATACCATTCCTTTTATCGCCAGATATCGTAAGGAAGTGACCGGTTCTTTAAATGATGAGGTGCTCCGTAATCTATATGAGCGTCTTACCTATCTCCGCAATCTGGAAGAGCGTAAGGAGACGGTTTTAAACAGCATTGAGGAACAGGGAAAACTGACAGATGAATTAAAGGCACAGATTCTTGCGGCTGAGACGATGGTTGCAGTGGAGGATTTATACCGCCCTTACAAACCAAAGCGCAGAACAAGAGCTACGATTGCAAAGGAGAGGGGACTCGAACCCCTTGCCAATGTGATCACTTTACAGATGTTAAACACACCGCTTGAGGCAGAGGCTGCCAAATTCATCAATCCGGAAAAAGAAGTCAATTCCGCAGAGGATGCGATTGCCGGAGCAAAAGATATTATCGCCGAGGCGGTTTCAGACGAGGCGGATTACCGTACGAGAATCCGTGACCTTACCATGAAAAAAGGTCATGTGACTTCCACTGCAAAAGATCCGGAGGCGGAATCTGTTTACGAGATGTATTACGAGTTTGATGAGCCTGTGAATAAGCTGGCTGGACACCGTGTACTTGCGTTAAACCGCGGTGAGAATGAGAAGATCCTTAACGTGAAAGTGGAAGCACCGGAGGAAGATATTTTACGTTTTCTTGAGCGGAAAGTGATCACAAGAGACAATCCGAATACAACACCTGTATTAAAAGAAGTTGTGGCAGATGCTTACGACCGTCTCATTGCGCCTGCGATCGAGCGTGAGATCAGAAGCAGTCTCACTGAGATGGCAGAGGATGGTGCGATCCGTGTGTTTGGCAAGAACTTAGAGCAGTTATTGATGCAGCCGCCGATCGCAGGACAGGTTGTGCTTGGCTGGGATCCGGCATTCCGCACCGGATGTAAACTCGCAGTGGTCGATCCGACCGGAAAAGTGTTAGATACGACTGTCATTTACCCGACCGCACCACAGAACAAAGTGGAAGAGGCAAAGACGGTATTAAAAAAACTTATTTCCAAATATCATATCACATTGATATCACTTGGAAATGGAACTGCGTCAAGGGAATCTGAGCAGGTGATCGTCGATTTATTAAAAGAGATTCCGGTAAAAGTACAGTATATTATCGTCAATGAGGCGGGCGCATCTGTCTACTCAGCAAGTAAACTTGCGACAGAGGAATTTCCGAATTTTGACGTGGGACAGCGAAGTGCGGCTTCCATGGCAAGACGTTTGCAGGACCCTCTGGCAGAACTTGTAAAAATTGACCCGAAATCCATCGGTGTCGGTCAGTATCAGCATGATATGAACCAGAAAAAATTAAGTGAGGCGTTAAGCGGTGTGGTTGAGGACTGTGTGAATAAAGTCGGCGTGGATCTGAATACTGCTTCTGCTTCTCTGCTGGAGTACATTTCCGGCATCAGCAAAGTGATCGCAAAAAATATTGTAGCTTACCGCGAAGAAAACGGAAGATTTGGATCCAGAAACCAGCTTCTAAAAGTGGCAAAATTAGGACCAAAGGCCTACGAGCAGTGTGCCGGATTTATGCGTATCACAGATGGTAAAAATCCATTGGATGCTACCGGTGTGCATCCGGAGAGTTATGATGCCACAAAGAAGCTGCTGGATAAATTAGGATTTACCATGGAAGATATCAAAAACCGGAATCTGGATGGTATTTCTAAAAAAATCTCCAATTATGACAAACTGGCAGAAGAACTTGGTATCGGAGCCATCACCTTACAGGATATTGTGAAGGAATTGGAAAAACCGGCGCGTGATCCGCGTGAGGATATGCCAAAACCTATCCTGCGCAGCGATGTCCTTGAGATGAAAGATTTAACACCGGGTATGATTTTGAAGGGAACCGTCAGAAACGTTATTGACTTTGGCGCGTTTGTCGATATCGGTGTACATCAGGATGGTCTGGTTCACATTTCACAGATGAGTGACAAATTCATTAAACATCCACTCGAAGTCGTCAGCGTCGGTGATATCGTGGAAGTGAAAGTCATGAGTGTCGATCTGAAAAAACAGCGTATCCAGCTTACGATGAAATTGTAATTGTTTAAAATGGAATTATAATTGTTTTAAAATTGATATTGACAAGTGACAGACATATGCATAGAATAGACATGTAAAACAAATAAGGAATTCTTCGGGGCAGGGTGATACGATAACGTAGATTCCCGACCGACGGTGATCTGGCGATCAATGAATGCCAGAAAGTCCGTGACCTGCGCAAGCAGCTGATCCGGTGTGAGTCCGGAACCGACAGTATAGTCTGGATGAGAGAAGAAAGCGTGTTTTTTAGCATGTAGAATTTAACAGGGAAACCTGTATAAGCCCCGGATATTCATATATCCGGGGTATTTTATTACACGTAATATTCACCTCGAATTCCAAGTTCAAACAGAAAAGGAGACGAGTGACAATGAGCACACAAACAGCAACCGTAAACAAAACAGAAAAGAGAGTCAATGTAAGATACCTTACCGTAACAGCAATGTTATCCGCAGTAGCGTATATTTTAATGTTTCTGGATTTTTCAGTGCCATTCATGCCAGCATTTATTAAAATGGATCTTTCAGAGCTTCCGGCATTAATTGGTTCATTTGCAATGGGACCTTTATGTGGTGTCGTTGTATGTTTGATCAAAAACGTACTGCACTTATTCATCACAACGACAGGCGGCGTCGGCGAGTTATCAAACTTTATTTTAGGCGTAGCCTTTGTGCTTCCGGCAGGACTCATTTACAAACACAAAAAGAACCGTAAATCTGCACTGATCGGCTCCCTGACCGGTGCGGCATTCATGGGAATCTTTAGTATTGTTTCTAATTACTTTCTTGTATATCCGGTATATTACAACTTTATGCCGGAGGAAGTGATTTTGGCAGCTTATCAGGCGATTCTTCCATCTGTAAAAAATATTTTACAGTGTCTGATCTGCTTTAACATGCCATTTACCATTGTCAAAGGAATGTTTTCCGTTGTGATCACGTTCCTTACTTACAAACATATCTCCCCGATTTTAAAAGGAAGCCAGAACCGCTAAGCGTGAAAAAAAGCTGCTGGAATAGGCGGGCAAACAGTAACTAAAAAAATTTGGAAAAGACGTATTTTATATGCGTCTTTTCTTTTTTTGCAAAAAATGATATACTTTTTTTGTTAAAGAACAGGAGGCCAAATCCTCTCCTCGCTATAGAGCTCGGATTTTGCTTCGCAAAACAAGGAGGCTTAGGATTATATGCAATTTGATATAAAGTTAAAATCTCAGGATATGTACCGATTTAATATGTATCAGACCTACACAGGATTTCATGGATGGTTTTCCATTATTGTATCCATTATTATTTTTATTGTGGCGGGCTTAACATATGGTGGACTAGACATTACCTATACGGTTTTGTATATTGCGTTTGGCATTATCTTCCTATTGTATATGCCGGTCACGCTGTGGCTGCGTTCCAAGAGTGCACTTGCAGCATCGGAAGTGCTGCGTGGAACATTGCATTATCTTGTAGATGAAAACGGATTTACTGTTTCCCAGGGGGAGGAGAGTGCAAACCTTCCATGGAATCAGATTTACAAAATGGTAGCGACAAAAAGCAATGTTTTGGTTTACAGCACAAGGATCAATGCGTATATTATTCCGAGAGAGCAGTTGGGGGAACAGTATAAGGAACTTGCAAAAATTGCAAATGAGAAGCTGCCAAAACATCGTGTAAAAATGCAGTAAGGGACGTTTGACAGGAAGGATAGCGATATGAAAGAGACAATGATCGAGACATTTTCTCCCGAAGAGACACATGCCATCGGGAAAAAAATCGGGCAGCAGGCAAAACCGGGAGATGTATACACATTAATTGGAGATCTTGGTGTCGGAAAAACTGTATTTACGCAGGGAATTGCGGAGGGGCTTGGTATCAGGGAACCAATCTGCAGCCCGACATTTACCATCGTACAGGTTTACGAGGAAGGGCGTATGCCGTTTTATCATTTTGATGTTTACCGTATCGGGGATATTGAAGAGATGGATGAGATCGGATATGAGGACTATTTTTATGGAAATGGTCTGTGCATGATTGAGTGGGCAAATCTGATCGAAGAGATCCTGCCGGAGAAAAGACATGATATTTCTATTGAAAAGGACTTGGAAAAAGGCTTCGATTATCGTAAAATTACCATTCGAGAGTTAGATTAGCAGGAAAGGCAAAAAACGTTATGAAAATATTAGGGCTTGACAGTTCAGGACTCGTCGCAAGTGTTGCGATCGTAGAGGACAATGACTTAAAGGGCGAATATACCGTTAATTATAAGAAAACACACTCCCAGACACTTCTCCCGATGTTAGATGAAGTGGCAAAAATGATCGAATTGGACTTAAATTCCATCGATGCCATCGCAGTTTCCGGTGGACCGGGTTCTTTTACCGGACTTCGTATCGGTTCTGCCACAGCAAAGGGACTCGGACTGGCGCTTGGGAAACCGTTGATCCACATCCCTACAGTGGATGCTCTTGCATACAATCTCGCAGGTAACAGAGACATCATCTGTCCGCTGATGGATGCAAGAAGAAACCAGACGTACACAGGCTTGTACCGTTTTGACGGAAATCAGATGGAAATTATAAAACCGCAGTGTGCAGTGGGAATTGATGAGATTATCGCAGAAGTGAACAAACTCGGACAGGCAGTTGTCTTTTTAGGGGATGGCGTGGCAGTGTTCGAAACATATATCCATGAAAACTGCACGGTGCCATATACCTTTGCACCAGCGCATGTGAACAAACAGCGTGCGGGAGCAGTGGCAGCACTTGGAGAGATCTATTATACAGAGGGAAAAACAGAGACAGCGGAGGAACACAGACCTGATTATTTAAGACTTTCCCAGGCAGAGAGAGAAAGACTTGAAGGGGAGCAGAAAAAATGATTCAGATTCGGGAAATGCAGGTGAGAGATACCAATGCAGTCGCAGAAATAGAACGGCAGATATTTTCACAGCCGTGGAGCAGACAGGGATTTTTAGATGCAGTCAACCTTGGTAATACGGTTTTTCTTGTAGCAGAGGAAAATAACCGCATCATTGGATATATTGGTATGTATCTGGCAATGGATGAGGGAGAAATTACCAATGTTGCAGTAGCACCGGTAGAGCGCTGCCATGGAGTTGGTGGTATGTTACTTACAGAATTATTAAAAATTGCAGAAAACAAAGGCGTCGCAAGAATTGTTCTGGAAGTACGTGCATCAAATGACAGTGCCATCAGGCTGTATGAACGCAATGGGTTTGTACAGTGTGGTATGCGCAAAGGATTTTATGAATTTCCAAAAGAGGATGCCTATGTAATGGTACACGGGCACTGAGAGATAGTATAGAGTTAGAAAAGGAGAAATCCATGTTAGACGTATGTCTTTTAGGAACAGCAGGCATGATGCCGCTTCCACACAGATGGCTTACCGCAGCACTGATGCGCTATAACGGCAGCAATCTGTTGATCGACTGTGGTGAGGGAACGCAGATCGCCATCAAGGAAAAAGGATGGACATTTAAACCGATTGACGTTATTTGTTTTACCCATTACCATGCAGATCATATCAGCGGACTTCCGGGGCTGCTTCTCACAATGGGAAATGCGGAACGGACAGAACCACTCACAATGATCGGACCAAAGGGACTTGAAAAAGTAGTAAGTGCGCTGCGCATGATCGCCCCGGAACTTCCTTTTGAGATCAGGTACATAGAATTGACCGGACCGGAAGAGGATATGGAGATCAACGGATATCATATTCATGCATTTAAAGTAAATCATAATATCAGCTGCTATGGATACACAGTCGAGATCAGACGTGCCGGACGATTCGATGTGGAACGAGCCAGAAACAATCACATTCCACAGAAATTGTGGAATCCGTTACAAAAAGGCCAGACAGTCACAACGGAGGATGGAATTACTTTTACCCCGGACATGGTGCTTGGGGCACCGAGAAAAGGAATCAAGGTAACCTATTGTACGGACACAAGACCAACAGAAAACATTGTAAAATGTGCAAGGCATTCCGATCTTTTCATCTGTGAGGGTATGTATGCAGAAAAAGATAAAATAGCAAAAGCAAAACAATACAAGCATATGACATTTTATGAAGCCGCAGACATGGCCAAAAGAGCCGGGGTGGAAGAAATGTGGCTGACTCATTTTTCGCCATCTTTAGTTCATGCAGAAGATTATATGCCTGAGGTAAAAAAGATTTTTCCAAATGCTTATCTTGGAAAAGATGGGAAGAGTGTCGAATTACTTTTTGATGAAAATGAATAGGATTTTTGGATCCTGAAATGTTACATGTAGTTTGGATAAAAAGAAAGGCAGGGCGATTTTATGAAAAATACAAAATTTGTGATCATAATCGTGGTGTGCGTGTGTGTAATATTGGGCGGTTATTACTATCTCACCAATCGGAACAATGCAAAAGAAGAAGAGAATATTACATTGACAGAGATACAGGAACTGACGACGAAAAATCTGGATAAAAATTTTCCGGCTACTCCTCGTGAAGTTGTGAAGCTTTACAATCGTATTATCACCTGTTTTTATAATGATGAATATACGGATGATGAACTTTATGATCTTGGAGATCAGGCGAGAAAACTTTTTGATGATGAACTGCTGGAAAATAATCCAAGAGATGAATATTTTAAGAATTTGAAAGAAGATATTTCAGAGTATCATGATAAAAATAAGACCATTGCGTCTTCTGCTGTAGACAGCAGCAACGACGTAGAATACAAAGAAGTAGATGGGGATGACTGCGCCTATGTGAAAGCTTCCTATTTTATAAAAGAGGGAAGCGCATACAGCAGGACTTATCAAATGTATGTTTTGAGAAAGGATGCAGATGGAAACTGGAAGATTCTGGTGTTCTATCAGGTGAATGGTGACTCTTCAGATGATGAATAAAGAGATAAAAATACTTGCAATCGAAAGTTCCTGCGATGAGACCGCAGCAGCCGTAGTAGTAAATGGCCGTGATGTCAGAAGTAATGTAATTTCATCTCAGATCGCACTGCACACGTTATATGGTGGTGTTGTACCGGAGATTGCTTCACGTAAACATATTGAGAAAATCAATCAGGTAATTGAACAGGCATTGTCGGATGCATCTGTTACGCTGGATGATATTGATGCAATAGGAGTAACTTATGGACCTGGTCTGGTGGGAGCTCTCCTTGTTGGAGTGGCAGAGGCGAAGGCAATCAGCTATGCAAAAAACATTCCATTGGTAGGTGTACATCACATTGAGGGACATATCAGTGCAAACTACATTGAAAATAAGGAATTAGAGCCGCCGTTTTTATGTCTTGTTGTATCGGGTGGACACACACACCTTGTGAAAGTACTTGATTATGGAAAATACGAGATCCTTGGCAGAACGAGAGATGACGCAGCAGGAGAAGCTTTTGATAAAGTCGCACGTGCCATTGGACTGGGGTATCCGGGCGGACCGAAAATCGAGAAAGTGTCACATGAGGGAAATCCACATGCGATGGAATTTCCACGTGCTAAAATTGAAGATGGACCATACGATTTCAGTTTTAGCGGTCTGAAATCAGCGGTATTAAACTATATTAACGGATGTAATATGAAGGGAATTGAGGTTGTGCAGGCTGATGTTGCAGCTTCTTTCCAGAAAGCAGTAACAGATGTGCTGGTTGGAAATGCGATGAAAGCAATCGATGAGTTTAAAATGGACAAATTTGCGATCGCAGGAGGTGTGGCGTCCAATGGAACATTAAGGGAGGCTATGCGTGAAGCCTGTGAGAAAAAAGGTGTGAAGTTCTATCATCCGTCACCAATTTTCTGCACCGACAATGCAGCGATGATTGGCGTTGCAGCTTACTATGATTTCCTGGCAGGAAAAAGGGATGGATTAGATCTGAATGCAATTCCAAACTTAAAACTTGGAGAACGTTAGTAAATAATTGGCTATAGAATCGATAATGGAAGGAACAGGGATGGAAAAACAAAAATATGCTGCAATTGTTCTGGCAGCAGGCTCCGGAAAGAGAATGAATTCCCAAGTGCATAAACAGTATCTTATAATACAGGACAGACCAGTCCTGTATTATTCGTTAAAAGCGTTTGAAGATAGTGCAGTAGATGAAATTGTTCTTGTAGTTGGAAAGGGCGAAGAGGAATTCTGCAGAAAAGAGATTGTGGATAAATACGGAATTTCTAAGGTCAAGGCTATCGTTGAAGGTGGCAAAGAACGCTATCATTCTGTGTTTGAAGGGTTAAAACAGACAAGCGATGCGGATTATGTGCTGATCCATGATGGGGCAAGACCTTTTGTGAATCAGGAAATCATCAGGCGCTGCATGCTGGAGGTGCCGGAATATCAGGCATGTGTTGTTGGCATGCCGGTGAAAGATACCATTAAGATTGCAGATGAAGGAGGCTATGCAAAGCAGACACCAGACCGGAAAAACGTCTGGATGATACAGACACCACAGACTTTTTCGTATGCACTTATTTACGAGGCATATGAGGAAATGCTAAAAACAGAGGATGCTGCGATCACGGACGATGCCATGGTGCTGGAACGTACCAAAGGAAAAAAGTCAAAGCTGATCGAGGGGAGTTACCGCAACATCAAAATTACAACACCGGAAGACCTGCTGATCGCCAATGTTTATTTACAACACCCGGAATGACAATACATTTGAGGGCAAAACAAAAAATATCAAAAAATGTAAAAAAAATGGTTGACAGAGAGGAATTCTGATGATAGAATAAATCTCGCACTGATTGAGGTGCGAAACACGGAGAGGTATCGAAGTGGTCATAACGAGGCGGTCTTGAAAACCGTTTGTCCGC